>Ga0209066_10000354_pt1 | contig 68065 bp, 59 predicted proteins | sample All_14_2_FD_187198 | JGI IMG/M metagenome (GOLD analysis project Ga0209066, IMG submission 187198) | Freshwater microbial communities in response to fracking from Pennsylvania, USA - Allegheny Zone_MetaG_DW_15 (SPAdes) (version 2) ...
CAACTCCCGTCGCATTCCCCTCCCGCCTGCGGGAGGGGAATGCGACGGGAGTTGTGTGCCCTCCCGCAGCGGCGTGGGCAATTCGCCTGAACCTAGCCCCTGTCACAGCTTCCCCCCTGCCCTTGTGCGCGGCATGGTTGCCAGCAACATTGGGCCACAAGGCCACGGAGAGGCAATACCAGCATGGACCGTATCGAACGCATCGGACAAGTCGCTGAAATCATGCGCGACTATGTTGAGAACAAACAAACCTTCCTGACGGACAGCACCAAGCGCGTGCCGGCGCGCAGCTATACCGACCCGGACCAGTGGAAGGCCGAGATGGAGCTGGTGTTCAAGCGCGTGCCGCTGATGCTTGCCTTCACCGCCGAACTGCCAAATGCGGGCGATTACAAGGCGATGGACGCGGTCGGCATGCCGGTGCTGATCAACCGCGACAAGGCGGGCAAAGTCCGTGCGTTCCTCAACGTCTGTTCGCACCGCGCAGCGCCGGTGGCGGCTGAGGGGCATGGCAATTGCCCGCGCTTCACCTGCAAATACCACGGGTGGACGTATGGCCCGGACGGCAAGCTGATCGGCATTTCCGAAGCGAGCAAGTTTGGCGAGGTCCACAAGTCAGAACTCGGGCTGCGTGAAATGCCTTGCGAGGAAAAAGCGGGGATGATCTTCGTGGTCCTCACGCCCAATGCGCCGATCGATGTGGACACCTATTTCCGCGGCTTCCTCGATGATTTCGATGCGCTCGATTTCGGCAAGTGGACCTACATGGGCAGCCGCACGATCCACGGCGCAAACTGGAAGGTGGCCTATGACGGCTACCTTGAAGGCTACCACTTCTCATCGCTCCATCCCGAAACGATCTTCCCGCGCACGCCATCCAACTGCATGCATTACGAAGGCTTTGGCCCGCACCAGCGCATCGGCTTTCCGCACCACAAGATTGCCGAAGCATTGAAGGATGTGCCGCGTGATGATTGGGGCAATCAGGAAAACAACGGCTTCGATTTTGTGCGGATCATGTTCCCCAACGTATCGGCCTTTATCGCGCCCGAGATCACGCAAGTGGCGCAGCTGTTCCCCGGGCCGACGCCGGGGGAGAATCGCACCGTGCTGAATTACCTGCGCCGCGAACCGATCCGTGACGAGGAAGACCGCGCGAATGTGGAAGCGGCGATGAACTTCTTCCGCGATGTGACATATAACGAGGACTACCTGATCGGGCTGGAAATCCAGAAAGGCCTCGAAAGCGGCGCGCATGACGAACTGGTGTTCGGCCGCAACGAGCGCGGGAACCAGTACTTCCACGAATGGCTGGACTGGTATCTGCAAGATGACAAAGACCTGCCCGAGCCGGAAATGTGAGCGGCGCGATGAACCCCATCAGTCTTGCATCGGGCGTGGTGCCCGAATTCGGCCCCGTGGACACCATCGAGGCCGCCCGTGCTGGCGGCTTCGACATGGTGGGGCTGTGGGTCGATCCGGCGGAATGGACCGCGCGCCACACGCACGATGCCCGCGCCGCGCTTGCCGCCACCGGCCTGCCACTGTTGGATGTGGAGGTGATCTGGCTCAAGCCCGACTCTTCAATGGATGACCACCGCAAGGTCATAGACGTTGGCGCCGAACTGGGCGCGGCAAATGTGCTGTGCGTATCGTCAGACCCGGACCACGCCCGCACCGCCGCCCGGCTCGCAGACCTCTGTCGCCACGCCGAAGGCAGCGGCATGCGCGTGGCGCTGGAGTTCGGGATTTTCACCGAAGTGAAGAACTTGCGCGCGGCGATGGCGGTGCTGGATCAGGTGGCGCATCCCTTGCGCGCGCTGCTGATCGATCCGATCCACGTGGACCGTTCGGACAGTTCCATCGCAGAAATCGCCAAGGTCGATCCCGCACTGCTACCTTATGCGCAGTTCTGCGATGCCCCGGCGCAGCGCCCCGATCCCGCAGATTTCGCCGCGGTAATCCACGACGCAATCAATTTGCGCGAACAGTGCGGCGAAGGCGCGCTGCCGCTGGCCGCGCTGCATCAGGCGCTGCCCGCAAACATTCCGCTGGCCATCGAACTACGCTCCGAAGCCCTGCGCGATGCCTTCCCCCACCCTGCCCTGCGCGCCGCCGCCGTGGCCGATGCAACACGGCGTTGGCTTGAGGCATATGCATGACCATCACCGTCCTCACCCTGCTCAAGCGCCGCGAGGGCATGAGCAAGGCGGATTTCAACGCTTACTATGAATCACACCACCGCCTGATCGGCGAGAAAGTCCTCTCCGGCTGGGCGACCCGTTATGTCCGCAAACACCTGCACCCGCTGGACGGCGCCGATGTGGACCACGACTTCGACGTCGTCCTCGAAATGGACTTCCCCAATCAGTCCACCTGCGACGCCTGCTTTGCCGCAATGGCCAATCCGGCGATCATGGCTGAAATCGTCGACGACGAAGGACGGCTGTTCGACCGGTCGCGGATACGGACCTATGCGGTGGAGGCGTGCTGTTCGGCTTTGCCGGACATTGGCAAGTAGCGCTGCGAATGACGGCTTTGGATGTAGCGCCATGCGCATGGCAGCGGCGGGAGATGGGTGGTTAGCCGAACTTTGACTTGCAAGGAATTCTGTCGCCTCGCTCGTCAACGGCCCAGTCGATATGAACTGCAAGGACGGTGCGGGTACCACCGGGACGATAATCTTTGTCGGTGACCGCGACTTGGCAAATCCCATTCTCAATTAGTGCGTGATACGTCTTCCGAACATCATCTACCGTGGTTGGCTCAGTAACGTTAACTACTAAGAATTTTCCAACGCGATGAGGACCTCCGTCGGAATCTCGGAGATATGGTCTAAGCTCTTTCAAATCATGGCCTTGGAAAGCCCAACGTCCTGTTGCCGGATCATACTGAGGGAAATCGCTCTCCTCTGAATACTCTACGGCAGTGGGTAAAAGGGAAATGCTGAACTGCTGGGTTTCGCGATTGTGCTGGGTGATCAACCACCAAGCGTCGATGCAAATGAGAAGAACCGCTGCCGCTCCCAATGTGATCCGAAGCTGGCGCTTTGAAGAAATCATGCGAGCAAGCTGACAACGAAATCAAATGTCCGCAATGGCGTTGTGTCCTGACAGTCAACTGTTGGGCGCGAATGACGGAAAGTGGTCGTTCATCAAAGAGATGAACCAAAGGCAGCTTTATGTGATTTGGTCAGAGCTGCTGGATGGCCGGAATTGGGTGGTTAGAAGTCACCGTATGATTTGTCCGCTAGGCGGCCGACTGTACGCCCGACTAGCGACGCTACAAAGCAGAGCGGAACCTCGGCGAGCATCAACAGCCAAATCAAGCCTGCACCAACGACATCATCTTTGTCGTTAGGGTCATTACCTATACCAAGACAGTAGTAGAGTAAGTACCAGTGCGCCAATGGATAAAGCGAGGCAACAACCAACAACATGAGGCCCATTGGCAAAAAGGCATGGTTTGCAGTTAATCGGCCGACCACAGCTGCAAGGGCAATGGGAATTGCGACCAAGATAAGATTAAATAAATCGCTCACGCATGGATGCTAAGCCGTGCGCGCAACGGCCGCAATGGCGTCGTGTCCGGAATGTCCGGTTTGCGTGCGGGGAACCGGCGAACGGCCGCCGCCTCACCAAGTCAACGCACCAACTTGCTCAATCCGCGAACACCGTCCGATATGCCCGCCGCGTGAACTTCCACGCCCCGTCGATCCGGCGCAGTTCGTCGTTGTAGCGGCCGGTGGTGTGGATGCGCTTGCCGGTGGCGGGGTCGTCGTAGATCTCGATGGTGTAGGCAACCGCGGTCGCTGAATCGCCGTCCACCTCGATTGATCCAGGCTGCATGAAGTAGATCATCGGCTTGGTGCAATTGTCGAGGCCATAGGCTGTCAGCGACTCCACCCAGCCATCGACGATCACCTGCTTGCCGGTAAAGCCGCCCAGATCAGGATAATCGGGCAGTTCCCAATAGGCGTCTTCGGCCCAGATCGAACCCCAGACTTCGGCATCCTTCGTCATCACGCCGTGGGCGTGGGTGTCCATCAGTTCGCGGATGGCGATACGGTCCTCGATGGGTCCGGTGAATGGCATGGGTTATGGTCCTTACCAGGCGTGGGTTTCGCCGTTCCAGTTGAGGAAATCGCCCGAACGGTCGAGCGTCCAGTCGGCGGCAACCTTGAGAATGCCTTGCGCGCTGGCCTGTGGCGTGATGTCAGCCCCCGCGCCGCCCATATCGGTCTGCACCCAGCCCGGATGGACCAGCCCGACGATCACGCCGCGATCCTTGAGATCAATGGCGACCGAGCGCATCATGCGGTTCAGCGCGGCCTTGGCACCGGCATAGGCATAGAATCCGCCGTAGGGCCAGGTCGATGCGCCCAACTGGCTGGAAATGTTGATGACTTTCGATCCGGCACCCATGCGCGGCAGGAACGCCTGCAACACGCGCAGCGGGCCTTGCACCATGATGCGGAAGGTTTCATCCCACGCGTCCCAATCGGCGCTTTCCAGTTCGGCACCGTCAGGACCGGAAACGCCCGCGACGTTATAGAGGATGTCGATGGCGTCACTGCCACTGTCAGCCACGCCAGCCTTGACCGATGCGTCATCACTCACGTCCATTTGGTGAACGGTCAGCCTTCCGCCAGAGGTTGCCGCCAGATCAGCCAGCGCGCCTGCGCTTTCGGGATTGCGCACAAGCGCCAGCACGCGGTCACCCGCCGCGACATGCTGCCGCGTCATTTCGAGGCCGATGCCGCGCCCTGCGCCAGTGATTGCTACGGTTGCCATGATCCGATTCTCCCATGCTGCGCCGTCATGCGGCCTTGTTGCGTAACGCTGCCCACCTGTGGGTGAGCCGCCGAAAACTGAAATCACATCCGGTAAAGGCCGCGAATCGCTGTCATGACAAGCGCCAGCACGCGGTCGATCCGCTCCTGCCCGAACACCGGGCGATGCAGCAGCAGGCCTGACTGGACCGCGATGGCAAAATCATTGCCCAGCTTCATCGCTTCCCATTGGTCCTGCCATTGCGGGAACGACTCGATCATCTCGGCGGTCCACACCTCGTCAAACCGGCGCGCGGCCGGTTCGAACGCGGCGTTGAGTTCCGCATCGGTGCGCGCAGCCACCGCCAGTTCCAGCCACGCCGCATATTCGCGCGTCTGCACGCTGCGCCAATACGCCTGCGTTGCCAGATCGATCAGTTCGGCATCGCGCTGCTGCGCCATCGTGGCGAGGTAATCTTCAAGGAACAGGCGCATGCGTTGATAGAAGATATGCTCTACCACCGCTGCCACCAGATCGATGCGCGTGGCAAAATGATGGTGCATCGCCCCGCGTGAAACCGCCGCACGTTCCGCCACTTGCGCCGTTGTCAGCCCCTGATAACCACCTTCGACCAGACAATCGACCGCCGCTTCCAGCATTTTCAGCCGCGTCTGGGCCGATTTGCGCTGCTGCCAGCGTACAGGCTCTTCACCCATTCCGTTGGGGCGCATCGCGGCAAGCATCCGCTTCTGCATCGTGGTTCCGGCCATCGTCATTGTCCTGTCATGCCTTTTCACCGCCGACAATACCTCCTGACAAAACCGCCAGTTACGTTGCCCCCATAAACCGGTTCATAAAACCGGCAGTAACACCTGTTTTTGCAGGCACAGCAGGAATTCAGGCGACCGGCATCAAGCCCGGCGCATTTCGGAGGGAGAGACCATGAACGCGAACACCGCCTCACGCCTGCTCGGCAGCCTGTCGCTGCTGGCTTTGGCCACACTGCCAGCTGCGGCGATGGCCCAGCAAGAGCAAATGCCCCAAACGCAGGCTGATGATACCGTCACCACCGGCGGCCTGTCTGAAATCATCGTGACCGCGCAAAAGCGTTCGGAAAGCATCCAGTCTGTGCCGATCTCGATTGCCGCTGTCGGCGGTGAAACGCTTTCGGCGATGAACGTCACCACGCTGCAGGCGCTGCAGGGCGCGGTGCCCAACGTGCAGATCGACAATTTTGCCAACACCCCCAACAACGCGGTCTTCACGATCCGCGGCATCGGCGTGATCGAGCCTGATCCCTATGCCGGCAACACCGTGTCGATCGTGGTCGATGGCGTGCCGCAGTTCTTCTCGATGGGCGCGCTGCTCGATACTTATGACACCAACCGCGTCGAAATCCTGCGCGGGCCGCAGGGCACGCTGTTCGGCGCGAACACCACCGGCGGCGTGGTCAACGTGATCACCAACCAGCCCAGCGGCGAATTCGGCGGCTATGTGCGCGGCACTTATGGCAACTGGAACCGCTTCGATGTGAACGCATCAATCGAAGCGCCGCTAGTGAAGGATGTGGTCAGCCTCAAGGTTTCGGGCATTCACACGCAGCGCGATGGCTGGGTCACGAACGTGTGGAACGGCGAGGATATGGGCCGCAAGAATGTGGACGCCGTGCGCGGCCAGTTGCGCATCACGCCCAATTCCGATCTTACCGTCACGCTGCAGGGCGAATATGTTGAAGCCCGCAACGGCGCGCCCATCGTGGTCAACGGCGGGTTGCCGGGTGAGGCCAACTTCGTGCCCGAGGGCAGCTCCTGGAACGGCGCCGCCTTGCCGATGTATCGCAGCCCCTGCGCCACCGCAGGCCAGCCCTGCGTTGCGCCGGACAAGTACTTTTCCGGCAACAACGAAGTGCCCGATCAGTCCGACATGACGACAAAGTTCTTCATCGGCACGATCCAGTATGACAACACCCCGCTGGGCGATATTACCGCAATCACCGGCTACAAGAACTTCACTCTGTTCGAATATACCGATCAGGATGGCACCGCCAAGACCAACAACGCCACCCGCCGCCGCACCCGTGGCTGGCAGTTCAGCCAGGAACTGCGCACCGCATTCGATGTGGGCGAAAGCTTCAACGCGGTGGCCGGGCTGTTCTACCTGAAGACCGATTTCAACCACTACCAGATGTACCACCTGGACTTCGCCGTGCCCGGGCTGATCCAGTACAACGTGCAGGACCAGAGCACCGAATCGTTCTCCGCCTTCGTGCAAAGCTACACCCAGATCACCGACCGCCTGAAGCTCTCCGCTGGCATCCGCTACACGCACGACAGCATCGATGCCCGCGCCACGCTCGACACCGGCCTTGGCAGCGAGCCGCTGACTTCACCCAACTGGGACAGGTTCGATGTGCTGTTCCCCGGCAGCATCGATGTGGGCGGCAAGAAAAGCTGGAACAACGTCGGCTGGAAAGTCGGCCTCGATTACGAGATGGGCCAGAACCAGCTGGTCTATGCCAACTGGGCGCGCGGTTTCAAATCGGGGGGCTTTACCGGCCGTATCGGCGTGGCAGCCGACGGAGACACGCCCTATAACCCCGAAAAGGTCGATACCTTCGAAGTGGGCCTGAAGGCCGATTTCCTCGACCGCCGCCTGCGCGCCAATATTGCCGCGTTCTACACCAGCTATCGCGATATGCAGGTTGCGCAGATCTATTTCGATCCGGCCACCAATGTGCAGGGCAATCGCATCCTCAACGCCGCCGAATCCGAGATCAAGGGCTTCGAGCTGGAACTGCAGGCCGTGCCGACCGATGGCCTCACCCTGCGCGGCTCGCTCGCCTTCCTGGATACCAAGTACAAGGATTTCCTCTACTTCGATCCGGTTGCTGCCAACACGATCAGCCTTGAAGGCTTTGCGCTGCAGAACGCACCGCGCTGGGCCTCGACGCTGGGTGCCAACTACACCACGGAGTTTGCCAGCGGCGCCAGCATCGTGGCCGACGTCAGCTGGATGTACACCGCGCAGAAGTTCTACACCGCCGTGGTCAACACGCAGCGTTCGTCGATCCAGCCAACCTACTATGTCGATGCGCTGCTGACCTATTACGGCCCGGACAAGCGCTATTCGATCGGCCTGTGGGGCAAGAACCTGTTCGACAAGCGCTATATCTCGACCGTCTTCGACAGCCCCGGCTACATGGGTCTGGTAGGCTATGCCCCGCCGCGCCAGTTCGGCGTGACGGTCGGCTACAACTTCTAAAGTTCGCACGATCCTCCCTGGCCCCGGCTGCCTTCACCAGCAGCCGGGGCATTTTTTCTCAGGCATCCGAATTTAAAGTTCGAAGCATTACTTCGTCACCCCGGACTTGATCCGGGGTCCCGCTTCTTTGCGGCGTTGTAAAGAAACAGCGGGATCCCGGGTCAAGCCCGGGATGACGAAAATGACTTGAGCCTGAGTTCCGACTTACCAGGAGCGTGTCTTGATCAGTCCCGACGACCTCATCGCCCGCCACCATATCCTGAACGCGCTGGCCGTTCACAGCCGGGGCGTGGACCGCGCCGATGCAAACCTGCTCGGCAGCGCCTATCACGCCGATGCCACGGTCGATTACGGCTTCTACGCAGGCCCTGCCGCCGCGCTGGTCGATATGCTGGCCAGTGCGCAAAAGGGCACGCCGCCCACGCTGCACCGCACCTCGAACTGCTGGATCCGGGTCGAAGGCAACCGCGCCACGTCCGAATCCTATGTCATCGCCTATGTCGAGGAAGAGGGCCTGCAACGCTGGGTGATGGGCCGCTATCTCGACGCCCACGAATGCCGCGAGGGCGAATGGCGGCTGACGCACCGCACTTATGTGCTCGATGCCAACGTCAACCGCCCCGGCACCTCGGAACGCGCCGATCCGCCGACCGGTTTCGAACACTTCGTGCCCGCAGGCGCCAAAGGGGCCGCCGATCCGGGCCGCGCCCTGCTCGCCTTCCATTCCGCCTCTGCCGGAGCCATCACCATGACCGCCACACCCAACCGTGAAGCCGCACTCGATGCCGCGCTCGCCCGCGCCGAAATCCACGATTTGTGCATGGCCTATGCACGCGGAGTGGACCGGGCGGACGAAGCGCTGCTCGCCGCGATCTTCACCGAGGATTCCACCGTCATCTCCGGCGTGGTCAACGGATCGGGCGCGGCTTTTGCACGCGACATCACCGCCTTTGTCAGCAGCAATCTCGATATGTGCTTCCACTCGGTCGCCAACGAATGGGTCGACGTGCGCGGGGACGAAGCGGTGGGCGAGCATTACGTGATCGCGCAAATGGTGCAGGCAGGCACCGAAGTCCTCACCGGCGGCCGCTACATCGATCGCTACCAGCGCCGCGATGGCAAATGGCTGATCCACAGCCGCACGTTCGTGGCCGACTGGAGCCATTCGCACCCCTCCACGATGGAGCGTGACGGTTTTTACGAAGCGCTGACCAACCGGGGCTGCTTCGGTCCGTCCGATCCCGTCTATGCCCACTGGGCCGCATAAGGAGTTATCAGCATGGGCAAAATGAACGGCAAAGTCGCGCTCATCACCGGCGGCGCTTCGGGCCTCGGTGCAGAAGATGCGCGCGTGCTGGCGCGCGAAGGGGCCAGCGTCGTCATCACCGACATGCAGGCAGAACTTGGCGCACAGGTCGCCGCCGAAATCCCGAACTGCGTGTTCCTGCAACACGATGTGCGCGACGAGGCGCGCTGGGCCGAAGTCGTGGCCGAAACGCTGGCTCGCTTTGGCCGCCTTGATACCTTGGTCAACAATGCCGGCCTCGTCCGCTTCGGCACGGTGGAGGATCTGTCCTACGACGATTTCCGCCTGCAGACCGATGTCATGGTCGGCGGCACGTTCCTGGGCTGCAAGGCCGCGCTTCCGCACATGAGCCGCGACGGGTCAGGTTCGATCATCAACATGGCGTCAGTCGCCGGGCTGAAAGGGATCAGCGCGATCCCGGCCTATACCGCTGCCAAGGCCGGGATCATCGGCATGACCCGCTCGATAGCGGTCCACTGCCGCGAGCAGGCCAACCGCATCCGCGTGAACGCCATCGCGCCCGGCGGCATCGTCACCCCGATGACCGCGCAGGCGCTGGCCGAACTTCCCGCCGACAACGCCGGGCTGGATCAGGTGCAGGGCCACGGCATGGGCCAGCCCGCCGATATTGCCAGCATGGTGCTCTACCTCGCCTGTGACGATGGCCGCCACATCACCGGCACCACCATCACCATCGATAACGGCGAGACAATGGCGTGAACGCCGCCGCCCCAACCTAGCGCAACAGACAGGTTGAGGCGAATCGGGCTATGGACCATAAAAACAGGCAGTGTTGCCGGTTTTATCGAGCAGCACATCGGAGAGACCCATGCTGGACGCAATCATTCCTCACGGCTTGCCCGAGTCAGCGCAAGGTGCAGACCTTGCCGCCATCCGCTGCCCCGATGCGCCGAGCATGCAACAGATCATCGCCACCGATGCCATGCCCCCGCCTGCTGTTCTGGCGATGGAGCAACCGGCATTCCTCGGCAGCGAACCTGTCAACGTGAACCGCTATTTCGACCAGACGATCTTCGACGCCGAGATCGAGAAAATCTGGAAAAAGACCTGGCAATGGGTGTGCCGCGAAGATCACATTCCCGAGCCGGGCGACTATTATACCTATGAAGTCGCGCACTTGTCCTATGTCGTCGTGCGGCAGGACGATATGTCGGTCCGCGCCTTCGTGAATTCCTGCCTCCACCGCAGCACCAAGTTCAAGCGCGGTGAGGGCATCGGATCGGGCGACAACATCCGTTGCCCCTATCACGGCTGGACGTGGAACAATGACGGATCGCTGAAGGCCGTGCCTTGCGCGTGGGATTTCAAGCACATCGATGCGGCAAATACCAACCTGCCCGAAGCGCGCGTTGGCCACTGGGGCGGCTTCGTGTTCATCAATCCGAGCGCCGCAGGGCCAAGCCTTGAGGAATTCCTCGCCCCGCTGCCCGATCACTTCAAGGATTGGGACATTGCAGGCCGGCACGTCTCGGTCCACGTGGCCAAGGAACTGCCGTGCAACTGGAAGACTGCGCAGGAAGCCTTCCTTGAATCCTACCACGTGCTTGAAACGCACCCGCAACTGCTGAAAGGCGTGGGCGATGCCAACGTGCAGTACGATTGCCATTCGGATCACGTGACGCGGTTCTATGCCGCCAGCGGCGTCAATTCCCCCCACCTTGCGCAGCCGCTTTCCGAAAAGGAACTGCTTGCCACCATGATCCTTGGCGACAAGGATTCACGCGATGACAGCCTTGATGTGCAGGATGGCGAAACCGCCCGCACCGTCATGGCCCGCCACTTGCGCAAGATCATGGGCGAGGCTTACCAGACCGATCTGTCCGCCGTGTCCGACAGCGAGATGATCGACACCATCGAATATCACGTGTTCCCCAACATGGTGCTGTTCCCGGGCCTGTCGCTGCCGATGGTCTACCGCTTCCGTCCCATCGGCATGGACCCCAACCGCACCCTGTTCGAAATCCTGTTCCTGCGCCCCAACCCCGAAGGCGGACGCGTGCCCGACCCGCCCGAACCCTATCGCGTGGCAGAGCATGAAAGCTATGCCAGCGCGCCGGGATTCGATCCCGCGATGGGGCACGTCTACGATCAGGACACAGACAATTTGCGCGCCCAGCAGCAGGGGTTCCGCGCCAGCGCGCGCGGCGTGCAGAACTTTGGCAACTATCAGGAATCGCGCATCCGCCATTTCCAAATGGTAATCGACAAATATCTGGCGGCGGAGGGCTGAACCGATGGCATTCGACATGGAGGCCGAGGTCCGCGATCTGTGCGCCCGGCGCGATATTCACGATGCGCTGTGCCGCTACATGCGCGGGCAGGACCGGCTCGATCCCGAATTGCACCGCAGTGCCTTTCACGACGACGCTTGGGTCGATTGCGGGCTGATGCAGGGCAGCGCCGATGAATTCGTCAGTTTTGCGCAAGGGTTCCTGGCCGATCTGGAAGGCAGCCAGCACATTATCGGGCAGGCGCAGATTGCCGTGCGCGGGGACGAGGCCAGCGGCGAGGTCTACTTCTACGCCTGGCACCGCACGCGCGAGGATGGCGAGCCGAAGGATCTTGTCGTCGCGGGCCGCTATGTCGACGAATACACCTGCAAGAATGGTGAGTGGCGCATCAGCCGCCGCCGCGAAATAGTGGACTGGGCGCGTACCGACCCGGCGGCAGACGGATTCCTTGAAGGCAACCCGCTGTGCCGGCCCGGACGGCGCGGAGATGATTTCAGCCAGACCCGCAACTGGCCGGTTTGAGAACAAAAGTTGAGGACGCCGAAATGACCGTTCACGAAACGATTTCCCGCTATTCTCCCGAGTTTGACGTGGCCGTGCGCGGCGATGTGATCACCGCTGACCGTTACATTACGCGCGAATGGATGGAGCTTGAGAACAAGAACCTCTGGCCCAAGGTCTGGCATCTGGGCGGCGTGGTGGCCGATCTTGAGGAAGAGGGCGATCTGATCCGCCACAACTTCGGCAAGGAATCGGTCATCATGGTCCGTCAGGCTGATGGCGGCGTGAAGGCGTTCTACAATACCTGCCCGCATCGCGGAAACCGGCTGGTGCTGGGTGATGTCGGATCATCCCCGCGCATCACCTGCGGCTATCACGGCTGGCAGTATGCGCCCGACGGCACGCTGGTGCATGTGCAAGACCCGGACGATTTTGCAGGCGGCAATCCCTGCGGTAAAGTGAAGCTTTCCGAACTGCGCTGCGAAACGTGGGGGCCGTTCGTGTTCTGGTGCATGGACGATGATGTGGCCCCGCTGCACGAATGGTTGTGGCCCTATACCGAGCGGCTGGCGGGCTACAAACTCGACAACTGGGTGCGCGCGTTCAACGTATCGGCGGATTGCGATTTCAACTGGAAGATCATCCGCGACAACTTCAACGAGAGCTACCACCTGCCAACGATCCACCCGGAACTGGCCACCTTCATCAACGATGGCCTGCCCACCACCGTGTTCGAGATGTACGAGAACGGCCACAACGCGATGTGGATGATCGGCCATCAGGCCACCAGCCGCAAGGATTACGTCAGCGGCGATGTGCCGCCGGGGCTGTATGAAGCCGCCGAAGCATGGGGCATCGATCCCAAGGAATATCGCGGACGCACCGCCGATATCCGCGAAGCCGTGATCAAGGCCAAGCGCGAGCGCGGGGCCGATGCGGGCTATGACTATTCGACGATGACCGACCAGCAACTGGTCGATTATTTCCACTGCACGCTGTTCCCCAACCTGACGATCACGATGTCGCCCGAACAGTGCCAGATCCTGCGCACCGAACCGCATCCGACGGACCCTGAAAAGTGCATTTTCCAGCACTGGTGCCTCTATCCGCCAAACGCCAAGCTGGCCGAAGTGCAAACCCCGGTCGGCCCCGCGCCACTGCGCCACGATGCCATCGCCCGCCATTCGCGCTACGGCGATGGCGTTTCGGTGGGCTATGTGGCCGATCAGGATTTGTCCATCGGCACCACGCAGCAGCAGGGCCTCAACTCACGCGGCTTCAAGGGCTGCATTCTGCCGGGGCAGGAAAAGCGCGTGCAGCGGTTCCATGAGAAGCTGAACGACATGGTGCTGGGCCATCCGACGGCGGCGGTGGGGTAGATGCCGAGGGCGCGAAAGCCCACCCCCAACCCCTCCCGCCTGCGGGAGGGGGGACGAAGAACTGATCTTTGCCCTCCCGCAGGCGGGAGGGCCGCGAGACTTGCCGAGCCGCAGGCGAGGTTAGTCGCAGCGGGGTGGGCACCACTCTGCGTTGGACGAGGATAGGCAGAACCCGTGACCGGCATCATCACCACCCCCGGCCAGACTGGCCCGCACCTGATGCAAGCCGCCTTCATCGTTGATGACCTGGAGGCAGCGGCAAGGGCATGGATCGCCACGACCGGCATCGGGCCATTCTTTATCGTTCCGCATATCGAACTGGCCGAGACCAGCTATCGCGGCGAGCCATCTGCAGGCATCGATTTCTCGGTGGCACTGGCGCAATCGGGCGGAATGCAGATCGAACTGATCCAGCAGCATTGCGACCGGCCCAGCGCCTATCGCGATACGATTGCCAAAGGGCAGACCGGCTTCCACCACTTCTGCGTCTATACTGATGACTATGACGCCTGCCGCCAGCGCTATGTGGATCAAGGCCATGCCGTGGCGATCGATGGCAAGTTTGGTGCGATGCGCTTCTGCTACATCGATACTTCGGCCACGCTTGGCTGCATGATCGAGATTGTCGAGGAGGATGACGTCCAGACTTCGGCCTTCACCAAGATCGCCCAGGGCGCTGCCGACTGGGACGGCGTGACCGATCCGATCCGCCCGCTTTTTGACTAAATGTTCTTCCTATGTTTCCCCGGGGAAACACCGGGTGTAAATCCATAAATATCTGAGAGGATTGCAAAATGCAGTGCCCGATCGAAGACCGGATCGCCATACAGGATCTGATGGTGGCCTATGCCCACGCGGTCGATTCGATGACAGACATCGACGGCATCTGCGACGTGTTCACGCACGATGCGGTGTTTGATCTTTCGGGCATCGGCCTTGCCGCAATCGAAGGCCACGATGGCATCCGCGCCTTCTTCACCAACGTCTTTGCCAACATGGCACACCACGCCCACTACCTGACGAACTTTGCGGTCACTGCCTATGACGGCGATACCGCCGCGATGCGCGCCTATGTGATCGGCATGGGGCAGGGCAAGGATGGACAGGGCGTTACCGTCAACGGCAGATACTACTTCACTGTGCGCCGCACCCCGGCAGGGTGGAAGGCCACGCGCTACACGATGGATTTCCTTATGCCGCTTTCCGGTTCCCTTGAAAACGCAAAGTAAGGCCGCGCATGGTTGCATTCCGACGCGGGGAGGATCAGGCCGCGATATCTGCCACCGCAGCATCCAGCACCCTCACCGCATCCTCAGCCGCAAGCATGACCTGTAACCCGCGCTGTCCGCCGTTGAGGAACACTGCGTCCCACAGCAGCGCTGTTTCATCGATCACCACGGGCACACGGCGCATCTGGCCGAACGGGCTGATGCCGCCGATCTTGTAGCCGGTGAGGCGTTCCGCATCGGGACCACGCATCATCGCGGCGGACTTTGCACCAAGCGCCGCCGCCACACGCTTCAGCGAAACTTCCCCATCGCTCGGCGCAATCGCGCAGGCCGGTTTGCCATCGCCGAGCACCATCAGCGTCTTGAACACTTGTGCCGGATCAACGCCCAGCGCATCGGCGGCGGCGCGGCCGATGCTGGGGGCTGCGGGATCATATTCATATGTGCGCAGTTCGAAGGCTACGCCTGCCTGCTCAAGCGCTTTTGTTGCGCGGGTGACTTGTGCCATGACGGACGGCTTGTTGCAGATGGCGCACGCCGGGTCAAAATCCGAGCCGCGACAGTGGAGAGAGAAGCATGAGTGTCGCGTTCCGCCGCGAAGGCGATGACGAGCATATGGAGCCGAAGTTCGAAATCCCGATTCCGCCGGGGCCGAACCTTGTGACCGCGCGGGGTTTGGCGCTGATTGCCGAGCAGCTTGCAGCGGCAGAAGCGGCGCTGGAAGGCGTGAGCGACGAGGCCGAGGTCAAGAAGCTGCGCCGCACGCTACGCTACTGGAGCACGCGGCAGGCTACGGCGGAGCTGGTCGAGACGGGCGATGACGGCGTGGTGGCATTTGGCTCCACCGTGCGCCTTCGGTTGAACGGCAAGGAGCGCGCCGTGACTATCGTTGGCGATGATGAGGCCGATCCGGCGGCGGGGCTGATCGCCTTTTCCGCGCCGCTGGCCCGCGCGGTGATAGGGGCTGAAGCGGGCGATTTTGTGGACTTTGGCGGGAAGGCCGACGCGATTGAGGTGCTGGACGTTCAGGCGCGTTGACAGCGTGTATGCCCACCCCGCTGCGACTAACCTCGCCTCCGGCTCGCTAAGTCTCGCGGCCCTCCTGCCTGCGGGAGGGCATGAGCCGTGTCTTGTTTCCCCCCTCCCGCAGGCGGGAGGGGTTGGGGGTGGGCTTTCACACCTGAAAATGAAAAGGCCGGCTCCCCGTTTAGGGAACCGGCCTTTTTCATTTTCAGCGCAAGCCTGCGATCACATCGTGACGCGCGCACCTGCATAGAGGTAGCGACCGACATAGCTGATCGGGTAGTTCAGCGATGCGATATCGGGCTTCTGGTTCCAGATGTTGTTGCCGCCGATGTAGAAGCGGAACTTGTCGTTCACATCGAAGCCGACCTGCACGTCATGCTGCCAGCGTTCCTTGAACATCAGGTATTCCGGCGCAACCAGATCGGGGTTGGCGGCCAGCGTTTCCAGCTCGTAACGGCGGGTCTTGCTGAACCAGCTGATGCCGTAGTTGATCGAGAAGTTCTCCATCTTCCACGTGATATCGCCGGTGGCGTTCCACTTGGGGCTGTAGGCTTCTTCACGGTCTACATCGACCTGTGCGCCCGGGGTTGGGATGAATTCAAGCCGATCGAGGTAACCACCGACAAGGCCGATGCTGAACGAGCCGAAGTTGTCGGTGCGGAAGTTGTAGTTCAACTTGAAGTCCGCGCCCGCCGTGCGGAAATTGGCGACGTTCACCGGCGACACGAAGTAGCTGGAGATATAGCCGCTGCCGCCAGCGCGCGTCACGTTCTGGCAGAACACGTTGTTGAGGTCTGGCTGGTCGACGCACAGTTCGGCAACGTCCTGCGCGGTTGGCGTGTTGATCGCGTTGTCCAGCTTGATGTCGTACCAGTCGAACGAGGCGACGAGGCCGGGGATGAAGCTGGGACGCAGCACGACGCCTGCGGTCCAGGTGCGGGCGGTTTCTTCACGCAGGTTGCGGTTGCCGCCCGAGAAGCCGGGAAGGCTGACCGTTGCGGTCGGGTCGTTCTCGGGGTTGAACGCAGCGATCTGCGCAGGGGTGAGGCCAGCGGCCGTCAGCGTTGCCTGACAGTTGGCCGCACGGAACTGCGTGCCTTCGGTGATGAACACCGGATCGCACGGATCGCTGATGAACGAGAAGCCGCCGTTGCGCGGGGCGAACAGTTCGGTGATGTTCGGCGCACGCACCGCTTCTGACCATGTGCCACGGAATGTGACGTCCTTGATCGGCGCGTAGGTACCGTCGACCTTCCACGTCGTGGTCTTGCCCACGGTGGAATAGTCCGACAGGCGAATTGCTGCGCCGAACGCCAGGTTGTGGGCGAACGGCATGTCGCGCAGCACCGGCACCTGAAGTTCTGCGAAGGCTTCCTTCACGTCGAACTCGCCCTGTTCGGGAAGCTGGAGCGAGAAGTCTGCCAGAGCGCCCTGCTGAAGCAGCTGGTCAGGCGTGAAGGCACTGCTTTCCTTGCGGTATTCACCACCGATGGCAAAGCCGACCGGGCCGCCCGGCAGTTCAAAGAACTGGCCGAAATCGCCCGAGATCGCGCCCGAGACAACATGCTGGCGGATGGTGGCGCGGTTGGTGATGTCGGCATTCACCCAATCAAGCGCTGCCTGATTGCGCACGCCATTGCCCAGCAGGTTGAGCGGAAGACACCCGCTGTTTGCCCCGGCGGTGAAGCTGGTGGCGGGCGAATCGAAGTTGTTGGGATCGATATTGCCGGTGGGATCGATGTTGGTGCGGCACACCACGTTGCCCGCGCCATCGCGCACAGCATCGACCGCAGCAAAATAGCGGTCAGCAATGCGGTAGTTGGTCAGCAGGATGTTCGACTTGGTCTGGCCGAAGACATAGGAAATGTCATAGCGCGCGTGGTCCGAAATCTGGCCTTCGAAGCCTGCGACCGCGCGGATCGTCTCGCGATCATTCTGTTCGCCGCGCACGCCAAGATCATAGTTATCGCGCGAGATCAGCGCACCGCTGCTGGTATCGGCGATACCGGCGTAGCGATCCTGCAGATAGGGATTTTCCGGCGTCAGGTAGGTGAAGAAATCGAACGAGGGCTGGTTCTGCGTGAAGGTGCGGTTCTTGACGTACTTGCCTTCGACATAGAACGACAGCGCATCGCTGAAATCATAATGCGCCAGCACGTTGACATTGTGCGTGCGGTTATAGGCCTGAAGATCGCCCTGATAACCCGCCAGCGGCGTGCTGTCGCCGCCCTGCGTCAGGCCACCGGCCGATGACAGAAGACGGCCGCGACGATAGCGCGTGCCCGAGCCGGTGAAGTCTGGAATGCCATCGAGGTCGAGATCGACTGCGCCGTCAATCGAGCTGTCGGCATAGCGCAGATCATTGGTGGGCACGCGATCAGGCACGCTGGGATTGTCAGGAATGTCGTTCTGGTTGCGCACAAGGCCGAAGGTCTTGCGCGGATCGCCAGCGAAATCGCGGGCCGTGCCGTTCACGCGATCAATCTCGCGGAATTCGTAGGCCACAGCAATGTTGCCGCGTCCATCGGCAAAGTTGCGGCCATAGGTGACCGAGCCGAAGCGCTGCCCGGCATCGCCTTCGCTGGATACGCCGATCTGGCCGCTGGCCATCAGGCCTTCAAAATTGCGCTTCAGGCGGAAGTTGACCACGCCCGACACGCCATCCGCGCCGTAGATCGCCGATGCGCCGCCGGTCAGCACGTCAACGCTTTCGATCAGGTCGGTGGGGATCGAGTTCACATCGACTGCGGCAGTGCCTGCAAGGCTCGACACATGGCGGCGACCGTTGACCAGCGTCAGCGTGCGGTTTTCACCCAGGCCGCGCAGATCGAGCAGCTGCACGCCGACCGCGCCGAAATCGGCGTTCGAGCCGGACGTGCGCCCAGCCGAAAGCGAGTTCAGCAGCGCCGGGTTCTGGGCCAGCGTTTCCACAATCTGGATGTTGCCAGCCTGCTGCAGCGTTTCGGCGGTGACTGCCACCAGCGGGTTGGGCGTGTTGTAATCGGCGCGCTGCTGGATGCGGCTGCCGGTGACGACAATGGTCTGCTCGCCTGCATCGTCAGCGCTCTGCGCTGCGGTGGTATCGGTGACCTGTGCTTCCTGCGAGAACGCCGGAATGGACCAAACCGAAAGCACGCTTGCCGAAACGAGCATAGCTGAACGGAGTGAACTTTTGTTATGCATGGCGAGTCCCCGAAATTCATGACACAGCAATGTGTTGAACTGGGGCAAGTCGCCAAAGGTGGCTTTGCGGTCAAGCCGGATTGCGACGAAAGTTGGTTGCGGATGTCACGATCAGCGGAAGGGTGTTGCGCCTTCGCAACATAGATACATTCATTTTGGAATTAAAGGTGACCCGCTTTCCGTTACGGAAAGCAGGCCTTTCGAGGTTAACGCAAATTGGTTCAGATCTGGCTGAAGCCTCCGTCCATCAGAAATTCGGCACAGGTCACGAAGCTGGCTGCATCGGAACAGAGGTAGACCACGCCGCCGCCCATTTCCTCTGCACGACCCATGCGGCCGATGGGATGGTTGGCAACGATGCCCTGCATCGCCACTTCGCGCGAGGGGACTGCGCCCAGTTCGACATAGCGATCCATGATCGAGCCAAGCATGGCTGTGTCGATCCCGCCGGGGTGCACCGAATTTACGCGGATATTGTAACCAAGGGCAGCAAATTCAGCGCCGAGGCATTTGGACAGCATCTTCACCGCCGCCTTGCTGGTGCAATAGGCTGCGTTGAAGGCTGCGCCGCGCAGGCCGCCGACGCTGGAAAAATTGACCACCGACGCCCCGCCTTTGCGCGCCTTGCCGCCTTCACGCAGCAAGGGCAGCAAAATCTGCGTGCCGATGATGACGGAATCGACATTGATGGCGTTGACGCGGTGAAAATCGGCCAGCGGGGTGTCTTCGAACTTGGTGACGATGGAATAGCCCGCGTTGTTTACCAGCGCATCGAGGCGGCCATAGTTATCCTGCACCAGCGCTGCGACGGCGCGCCAATCGGCCTCGCTGGTCACGTCATGGCGCAGGTAATGGTCCGCGCCTTCGATCTCGGCCTCCGCCGCAAGATCGGTGGCAATGACGATGGCATTGGCCGCTTTCAGCGCCTTGACCAGTTCGCGGCCAATGCCGCCTGCGGCGCCGGTTACGACGGCCACCACGTTGTCGAGAGCGATTGTCATTGCGCGGTGTACCCCCCGTCGATGACGAGTTCGCCACCGGTCATGTAGCTGGAATCCTCGCTGGCGAGGAAGAAGGCGGCGGCGGCCAGTTCGCTGGGCTGCGCAAGGCGTCCGATGGGCGTCATGCCCACCACGCCTGCCACCAGATCATCGGGCTTTTCGGCAAAGCCCTGATCGACCCAGCGCTGGAACCCGGCTTTCAGCAGCGGGGTTTCAACGAAGCCGGGGTGCAGCGAATTGGCGCGGATCGGCATTTTCTTTTGCGCAAATTCAATGGCGATGCCCTTGGTAAACAGCCGCACCGCGCCCTTGGAGGCGTTGTAGGCCGAAACTTCGTTCATGCCGACCATGCCCATGATCGAGCTGACATTGATGATCGAAGCACCGCCGTGGAAATCGGCACCGCTGGCCGCCATCAGCGGCACGAAATGCTTGGTGCCAAGGAACACGCCATCGACATTGACTGACATGATCCGCCGCCAGCCTTCCATCGAAAGCTCTTCAACCGGGCCGGTGAGATCGATCCCGGCGTTGTTGACGAGGATGTGGCACTTGCCGTGGCGTTCCTTCACCAGAGCGACAGCCCGCTCCCAATCCTCTTCCTTGGCCACGTTGGCGCTGATGTAGCTGGCGGCTTGGCCCAGCTTTGCCATGACTTCGGTGGCGGTGGGGCTGTCAGCAGCGTCGAGGTCCGAAAGCACTACCTCTGCGCCCTCAGCGAGGAAACGCTCGGCACAGGCAAGGCCGATGCCGCGCAGGCCGCCCGATACGAAAGCGACGCGGCCTTTGAGGCGTTGTGCGGAAAGTTCCATCTGGATCAGACTCCCATCATGCCGGCGGTGGTCGCGCCGTCGATCGCGTATTCCGCGCCGGAGATGAACCCGGCCTCGTCGCTGGCAAGATAGGCCACAAGTCCCGCCACTTCGTTCAACTGGGCCATGCGCTTCAGCGGGGCCATGCCTTCGTACATCGCGCGCGCTGCAGCGGGATCGGGCTGTGCGTTCATGATGTTCTGGATCAGCGGGGTTTCGACCACGCCGGGCAGGATGGCATTGACGCGGATGGCATAGCCCTGCTGGCCGCAATGCACCGCCGCCGATTTGGCCAGCGCACAGACGGCGGCCTTGGTCACCGAATAGGCCACATAATTGCCCAGCGGGCGCGTGGCGTTCATCGAGGAATTGATGATGATGGAGCCTTTGGCCCCATCGGGGTTGCGCTTCATGCCCAGAATGGCGTTCTGCACGGTCAGCATGACACCGGTCTGGTTGACGGCAACGATACTGCCCCAGCCCTCGATACCCACATCCTCGATGCTGCCATCGCCGCTTTCGGTTCCGGCATTGGCAAAGGCGATGTCGAGCCGGCCCTCGGTGGCGATGATCTCGTCGATCAGCGGTGCCCATGCGGCAGCATCCTGCACGCGGTGCTTGCGGAACACCGCGCCGGTTTCCGCACAAAGCGCAGCGGCAGGCTCTTCCTTCGACCCGGTGAACCAGACTTTTGCACCCTCTTGCGTCAGGCGCGCGACCGTGGCCGCGCCAATGCCGGTGGTGCCGCCGGTGACGAGCGCAACCTTGCCTTCAAGTCTTTTCGACACTGTTCTCTCCCCAGAGAATCCGCATGAGCTGAATCCGCATGAATTATGGCGTGAGTGGTTACGCCCGGTAGCCGTTCGTGCAACCTATGCTTTCAGCAAGGTGACGCGCGCGTGCGTGAGGGGCAGAACCGGCAGCAAGACCGGAATCGGGACGAGGAAAACACAACAATGGCCGAAAGCGATCCAACTGTAGGTGGCGGAATAGCCCGTTGCGATGCCATCAGCTGGCAGGAACTGCTCGCGCAGGATTCGCGCCCGGCACCGGCCATGCTGACCGAGGAAAGCTATCAGTACCGCGGGTCTGAACCGCTGGCGGCAGCGCGCTATACCTCCGAAGATTTTGCCCGTCTTGAGCGGGAAAAGATGTGGCCCCACGTGTGGCAGTTCGCCGCGCGCGAAGAGGATATTCCCGAAGCGGGCGATTACGTCGTGTTCGAAATCGCAGGCCGGTCATGGCTGATTTCGCGGCAGGAAGACGGCAGCGTCAAGGCCATGCACAACGTGTGCCTGCATCGCGGGCGCAAGCTGCGGACCGAGGACGGCACGGCGGACAAGTTCACCTGCCCGTTCCACGGATTTGCCTGGAACAAGGACGGCAGCTTTGACGGCATGCCCTGTTCGTGGGACTTCAAGCACTTGCAGGCCGAAAAGATGTCCCTGCCCGAGGCCGAAGTGGGCCGTTGGGCTGGCTATATCTTCTTGCGTGAAGAGAAGGGCGGGCCGAGCCTTGAGGAATACCTTGCCCCGCTGCCCGAGTTCTTCAAGCGCTGGCGGCATGAGGAATGCACCACGGTGATCTGGGTGGCCAAGGAAGTGGCCGCGAACTGGAAGGTAACTGCCGAAGCCTTTATGGAGGCATGGCACACCGTCGTCACCCACCCGCAATTGCTGCCATTCACCGGCGATGCCAACGGGGCCTACTGGACCTATGGCGACAATGTGAACGTCAACCACGTGCCGTTTGGCGTGATGTCCCCGCATGTCGATCCCAAAGGCAAGACGCAGCAGTGGATCGTGGACGAGTTCGTCAAATACAACGGCCGGTCGGGCGACAACTACGAAGGGGCCGATCCCTTTGCCGTGACCGTGCCCGAAGGCATGACCGCGCGCGCCGCGCTGGGTGCAGCCATGCGCGCGGGCTATACCGCGCAGACCGGGTATGACCACGATCACGCCACTGATGCCGAGCTGCTCGATGGACTGGTCTACAACGTGTTCCCCAACTTTGCGCCGTGGGGCGGGTTCATGCCGAACATCGTCTATCGCTGGCGGCCCGGAAAAACGCCCGACACCTGCCTGATGGAAGTGCGCATCCTGGCCCGCGTGAAGAAGGGCGATCCTATGCCGCATGGTGTGCCGATGAAGCTGCTGACCAACGATCAGAAGTGGAGCGACGCGCCGGAACTGGGCGTGCTGGGCCATGTGTTTGAGCAGGACATGGACAACCTGCCCTATGTGCAGGACGGCCTGCATGCTTCGAAAACCGGTGAGGTGAATCTGGGCGACTATCAGGAAATCCGCATCCGCCAGTTCCACCAGACGCTCGACAAGTATCTGAACGCATGAGCGAGGAGAACCACCCTGCGCGCATAAACTGCGTGCTGATCTGCGGCGGGGTGTGGCACGACATGGACTTTGCGCGGCTTGAACTGCTCAAGCTGCTGGCCGAAGATCCTGCCGTGCGCACCCGCGTGTTCGAGGATTACGAGAATATTGAGGCGATCCGTGCCGCCGATATTCTCATCACCTATACCTGCGATGTCACGCCATCGCTGCCGGCGCAGGAAGCCCTGCGCGATTGGCTGCAGTCGGGCGGGCGCTGGTATGCGCTGCACGGCACCAATTCGGTGCTGCGCCTGCTGAGCGAAGGGCCGGATGCCGGGCTGTGGGATGCGCCGCGCTGGGCGCCGCTGATGATGGACCTGCTGGGCAGCCAGTTCATCAGCCACCCGCCAATCGCACCCTATACCGTGACCGTGGCCGACCCGGACCACCCGCTGGTGCAAGGCGTGGAGCCGTTCGAGACGACCGACGAGCTTTACCACATGGAGTATCACGGCAACTTGCACGTGCTGCTGGAAACCCATTGCACGGTGGAGGGCACCGGCTTTGTCGAAGCCAAGGATGCGCTGGGCAAACATGCGGTGATGTATCTGAAAGACCACGGCAAGGGCGCGGTGCTGTATAACACGCTGGGCCATTGCCGGGGGCATTATGACCTGCAACCGATGCTGGACTGGTGGCCCACGGTAGACCGCTGCGCGTGGGATTTGCCGGTGTTCTATGACCTGCTGCGGCGCGGGATTGGCTGGTTGAAGGAGCGGCCTGCTAAAGCTTAGCGTCCCATTCGCCGTCACCCCGGACTTGATCCGGGGTGACGATTATCGCGGTGCCATCAAACCACCCCCGCAAACCGGTCCAGCGCGGCCTGCGGATCATCGGGCCAGCGCGAAAGCATCAGCAAGCGCTTGTGCCCGTGGCCGATCTTCAGTTCATCGGTCACGCCCATGCCGCCGTGGAACTGGATCATCTCGTGCCCCAGTTCAACCGAGGCAGGCGCGATGAAGGCGCGCAGGCCATCGACCGCACTGGCGAATCGGTCCGAACCCTGACTGACAATGGCAAGGTTCAGCAGCGCGCGGGCCTGTTCAATTGCCGCATATTGCGCGGCCATGCGGTGCTGGATTGCCTGGAATGAACCGAGTGTTGCGCCAAACTGCTGGCGCGTGCGCAAGTAATCGAGCGTGGCATCGAACAGGCCCTGCATGATCCCCAGCGCCTCTGCCGAGCGGGCGAGCGAGGCCAGCGTTTCATTTTCAGCCACATCGGCAGCACTTCCGCCAAGCCGCAGCGCGGGCGCGCCGTTCAGTTCAAGCGAGACCGCCAGCGCGCCATCGACCGTGCGCCATGCAGTGCGGACAAGGCCCGGTGCATCGGCGGCGACGAGGAACAGCGCAACTCCGGCCGGATCACCTGCCGCGCCGGATTCGCGCGCGGACACGATATAGCCATCCACTCCTGCGCCAGCAGGCACGCAGGATTTGGCACCGGTCAGCGAACCGTCGGCACCGACTTTCGTCGCCACCCACAGGCTGCCGCCGCGCGATCCTTGTTCGGCATGGGCCAGCGCAAGACGGCGGCTGCCCATCGCCAGCGCTTCCATCCATTGCGCCTTCAACGCATCGGGCGCGACCCGTTCAAACAGGCGCGCGGCGACCATCACGTTTTCGATCAGCGGTTCGGCGACAATACCCTTGCCCAGCGCTTCGAACACGGTGGCGATGGCCGTGGCGTCCAGCGCCAGCCCGCCGCTTTCTTCGGCCAGCGGGGCGGCGATCAGGCCCAGTTCGGCCAGCAACGCCCACATCTGCGGCGAAAAGCCGTTCGGCCCGCCAAGATACTGGCGGCGACGATCAAGGTCGTAATTATCTTCGACGAAACGCTCGGCCAGCGCCTTCAGCATTTCCTCGTCTTCGTTCAGGTCGAAATTCACGTCCCTCTCCTCAAGGGATCATTCTGTAACAAGTTCGCACGCCTAGCCACGCTGGGCAAATGACTAGGCGGTTTGGCCAAGTGCGTCGTTGTTTCCAAAGGGCTGCACCGGTAGGGTCGCGCGCATAATCAAAGGAGAGGTCAGTGCAGCTTTCGATGGAAGCCATCGATTCGGTCAGGGTTACCGGACCGCAGGATGTGCGCCGCGCGGCCGAGGCGCTGAACGTGATCGCCACGGGCGCGGGCATGCGCGCCGCGCCCGCGCACGACATCGCCGACAAGCGCACGCCGGTGGACGCCGATGGCAACATTCTGGCGCGTGACGTGTTCGGGTGGAACGATGAAAAGGTGTGGTGGCGCAATTCGCGCATCGCGCTCGATTCGCCGCTGACTTCGGCCTGCCGGTTTGAAAGCGAGCCGTTCTGGGTCAACGCCAGCGGGTTCCACACCCGCCAGCCCAACCATTACCTGACCGCGATTGACCTCACCAACTTTGAGAACCGCGCCATGACCCGTGCGGCCATCGTGGTGCCGGTGCATCTGCCGTTCGGACAGATCGGCGCAGTCAGCTTCAACCCGGTCGACCCGGAACTGACCGAGCTGGACGATGTGTTTCTGGAAAACGGCGATGCTTTTGGCGTCTATTCGCGCACGTTCATCGCCAGCTATGTCCACGCGATGGGATCGGCGCAGGCCCTGCCATCGGGATCGCGCCTGTCAAAGCGCGAAGTGGAATGCCTGCGCTGGGCCGCCATCGGCAAGACCGATCTTGAAATCAGCATGATCATGAGCCGTAGCCGCGCCACGGTGCGGTTCCACATCCACAATGCATCGATGAAGCTGAACGCGGTGAACCGCAGCCAGACCGTGTTCAAGGCCGCGCAGTTGGGGTATATCTCGCTGGCGACGTGAGCGGCGGCGGGCCGTTTTTCCAACCAGTCACGCAACCAACGACACCGTCATCCTGAACTTGTTTCAGGATCCATTTTGCCGATCAGGCCGCCGGGGCGGGTGAGAGATGGACCCTGAGCCGAAGACCAGCGCAGCTAAACAAGTTCAGGGTGACGAAAAATGTGGTGGTGACAGGCCCCCCTCACTCATCCCAGGGCGGAATCTCGCCCGCGCCGACCTGGCTGGAAATGCCGAGCAGGAAGCCGCCGTAGACTTCGGTGGCGTTGGGGTATTTCTCCGCCATGATCGCGGCCAGTTCCTTTGACGTTTTGCTGCGCGCGCGCGCATCGACGAAGGCCTTGATGTAGCCGCGTGTCCACGCGATGCTCATGGAATCATCGGGCAGGCCGGGCCGGGTGTGGCCCGCCACGATCTTCACCGGGTTCATCGCTTCCAGCCGGTCGAGCACCTTGAGCCACGCATCGTAGTGCGCCGGGCCATGTTCACCCAGCCACACATAGACACCGTTATAGAGGATGTCCCCGGCGATCAGCGTGCGCGATTCGGCGTCCCACACCACGGTGGAATGCACGTGATCGCCCTGCATCGGGCCGAGCACTTGCAGCTTGTGCCCTTCAAGGTCCACGCTGTCGCCGCTCATCGCCACCGGCTGCACCGGGCGCTTGGGCGCGTTTATGCCCAGTTGCCCGCTCCAGCGCTTGAACTTGATCGGGATGGAGCGTTCCATGTCCTTGGCCGCGACGGGATGCGCGACGATCCTGGCGTCGGGGAAAGCGTCCTGCAGCACGTCCAGCCCGAAGAAGTGATCGGGGTGATCGTGCGTGATGATGATGGCCTTCAGCGTCTTTCCGCTGTCGAGAATGTCGGCCACCACCCGCAGTGCATCGGACCGGGCGAAGGGCACGTCGACCAGCACCGCGTCCTTTTCGCCGGTCACCAGCGTGACGTTGGCGACCATGCTGAGCGGGCTGGTGGGGATGACCTTGTAGTCGAGCGGTTTGGCCTGTGCCGCACTGAAAGATAGCGCGGAGGCAGCAAGCAGTGTGAGAACTTTGCGCATGAACTGAATCCCGTCAGTGGGCAGTCTGGCCGCCGTCGATGGTGAACGTGGCCCCGTTGATGAAGCTCGCCCCGTCCGAACACAGGTGCAGCACCGTGGGCGCGATTTCCTCTGGCCGGGCAGCGCGGCCCGAGATGTTCTGGGCGAAGAACATTTCCGTGAATTCATTGCTTTCGGCCCAGTGCTGCGTCATCGGGGTGACGACGAAGCCCGGCGCGATGGCGTTTACGCGGATGCCCTGTTGCGCGTATTCGACCGCCGCTGCCTTGGTCAGGCCTGCAACCGCGTGCTTCATCGCGCAATAAGCACTCATGTTCGGATCGGCGATCAGCGCGCCGACGCTGGCGGTGTTTACGATGGCCCCGCCGCCGACAGTGAGGAAATGGCGGATCTGCGCCTGCATGGCAAAGAACACGCCCTTGAAATCGACATCGATGGCAAGGTCCAGTTCGTCCTCTGGCACTTCGTGGATCGGGCGCTGCGGAGGCAGGACGCCTGCGTTGTTGAACGCCGCATCCATACGCCCAAAGCGTTCGAGGCATTCGGAGACGAGTTCTGTCAGTTCAGCAGACTTGCGCACATCGGTGTGGCGGAAAGCGGCGCGGCCCCCTTCCCCCACGATCATGTCCACGGTTTCAGCGGCGCGCGCATCAATGTCGCCGATCATCACGCAAGCGCCCTCGCGTGCAAAGGCGAGCGCGGTGGCACGGCCGATGCCGGTGGCGGCACCGGTGATCAGCACGGCTTTTCCTTCAAAGCGCATCATCAGATGATCCCCGATTTGCCCGGGGCAAGAATGCCGTTCGGGTCGATGGCGTGCTTGATCTTGGCGTTGAAGCCGCGGTTCACTTCGCCATATTGCTGCGCGACGAGGTCCATAGAATTGACGCCGGTGCGATAGCTGGCCCAGCCCTGCGCGCCGAACCGCGTGACGAGTTCGCGATAGCAGGCGTCGGCCTTCTTCTCCTGCTCGGCGTCCGATTTGTCGAACAGCAGCGCAAGGATGTGGTGCAGATCGCGCCAGCCGATGGCGTAGGCGGCGGTATAGTCAAAGCCCCACTTTTCGACGATTTCCTTGGCCAGCAAGGTCTGCCGTTCAGCCTCAACCCCCCGCGCGGCGGCAACAGGCGCAAACCACGCAAGGCCCCCGCCCGCCCCGCGCCAGCGCAGCAGGCCGATCTCGTCGAGGTTCAGCCCGCCTTCCATCAGCGTGGCGTGGTGGTGGAACCACGGATTGTCGCCCATTTCGGCAGAGGTCAGCACTTCGCCGCCGCTGGCCGTCAGGGTGGCGCGGATGATCGGCTCTACCGCCGCTACCGTCTGTTCGGTGCCATAGAGCGCGAAATAGGTGTTCCACATGCCCAGCCCATTGGCTTTGGCCGCCTTTTTCAGCGACACTTCATCCAGCATCGCGCCATCGGGCACGATCTCGTTGCGGCGCTTGAACATGGCGAGCTGGTACGAAGCGCTCATCATCAGGTTGCAGTTGGCGACGAGGTTCGAGACTCGCAGCGGGCGCATCGCCTCGATAATGCGCGGCACATCGCCCATTTCGGCGTGGCGCACCATGAACGGCTTGTAGACCGGGGGCTTTGGCATCAGCCACAGGCCCATCTTGGTGACGACGCCGAAGTTCGACTGGGTGAACAGGCCATCGAGGTAGGGTCCGTAGCCCCACTTGAACGCCTGCCACGCAGTGCTGCCCTTGATCGATCCCATGCCGGTGCGCATCACCTGCCCATCGGGCAGGACCACTTCCATGCCGCACTGGAACATGAAATGTTCGCCATAGGGCGTGTAACCCACCCCGCGATCGAGTGTGTTGCCAACGGGCGAGGCAATCGGGCCGACCGTGGGCACATCGATCCACAGCGGGATGTTGTTCTCTACCAGATAGTCCTTGAGCTGCTGATAGGTGACGCCCGGTTCCAGCAGGCAGGTGCCAAGATCGGCGTCCACTTCCAGAATGCGGTTCATCCGCTTCAGATCGAGCACCACCTGCCCCGGCGTGGCGGGCGCGGCCATGCCATAGCCCATGTTCTTGCCGGTGGAGATCGGCCAGAGCGGCTGCTTGTAGGTGTTGGCGATGCGGACGATTTCCTGCACCTGCTCCACCGTTTCAGGGCAGACCGCGCCGATGGGCACGTGGCGGTTCAGCGGATCGGGGACGTAGACCTTGGCATAAGGGGCAACCGCCTCTTCATCGCCGAACACCCATTGCGCGCCCACGACACCGCGAAACGCTTTCATTGCGCCGGCAAAGTCCGCCTTGGACATATGCGGGGCGAGCGGGGCGGGGTTCTGTGCAGATGCGCCAGTGCCAAGGCCGAGGCTGGCCGCGCCGAGGATGCCTGCGCCCAGAAGGCCGCGACGATCGAGTTCCATGCCGCTCAATATCCGTGCTCCTGCTTGCGCGCCGCGCTCTTTTCCACCCACATCGCCAGCGCATCCAGTTCTGCTGGCGTCACTTCGGTGGGGCGGAAGGCGGGCATGCCGTTCTGTCCGTGGCGGACGATGTGCTTGACGGTATCGGCCGGCAGCGCGCGGCCAAGGATGATCGGGCCGACATTGCGACCGTGGCAATAGCCGCAGGTCTTGGCATAGATTTCATCAGGCGTGCGCGTGCCTTGCACTTCGCCCAGCTTCTGCCCGGCAAGCAGCGGCGCGGCCAAGGCTGTGGCGGCAAGCGCCACCACGGCCAACATGGCACGATGTGACGCACGGTTTCTCGTCTCGGACATAAGTCCCCTCCGTTTTGCGGTGCGCTCTGTCCGGCGCAACTTCGCGTTGGAGGAAAGCTAACGCGGGGTTGCCGCCGCTGCCATCGGTGGTGCGGCTGCGCGTTCCACTATGTGAAACTTTGCTGCGATCATTCCGCACCTGTCCATTCGCTCACCCTAGCGTTTTGCAGAGTCGGCAAATGCTTCCGCGCCCGGTCTAGTGTGACAAACCGGAATCGGATGAATCGGGCCGGAATTGAGTGAAGCGGGAGAGAGATGCGCGTTATCGCCCAAGGGCTTGTTACCGAAGATTCGCCACCGCGCCTGATTGGCGGGCGTGAGCGGACGAGCGGGCGCGTGGTATTTCCCTGCCCTTCCGGCGCGCTTTATGAACCGGTCGCCCTTTCGCGCAGCGGCACGCTGTGGTCCTACACGATCCAGCGCTACCGCCCGAAATCCCCGCCCTATACCGGGCCTGAGGCATTCCGTCCGTGGCCGGTCGGCTATATCGAACTGCCCGGCGAGGTGATCGTCGAAGCGCGGCTTACCGACGTTGCCTTTGAAGACATCCACATCGGCATGCCGCTGGAGCTGACGCTGATCCCGCTCGACCCAGACGCCGCAGACCCGGTGATGATCCCCGCCTTCCGTCCCGCAGGAGCAGCAGCATGAGCGGCGACGTTTGCATCGTGGGCGTGGGCATCCACCCGTTTGGCCGCACCGATGGGCTATCGGGCCTTGATCAGGGCGTGTTCGCCGTGAATCAAGCGCTGGCCGATGCCGGGATCGCGTGGCCTGACGTGCAGTTCGCCTATGGATCATCGGATTCGGCGGGCAATCCCGATACGATGGTCGAGCGGCTCGGCCTGACCGGCGTGCAGTTCATCAATGTGCGCAATGGCTGCGCGGCGGGCGGATCGGCGCTGTTTTCTGCCCAAATGGCGATCAAGAGCGGCGAGTTCGAGATTGGCCTTGCGGTCGGTTTTGACAAGCACCCGCGCGGGGCGTTCAACGCGCTGCCATCGGAATACAACCTGCCGGACTGGTACGGCGATGCCGGTTACATGATTACCACGCAGTTCTTTGCGGCCAAGATCATGCGCTATATGCACGAACACGGCATCAGCCAGACCACGCTGGCGCGCGTGGCCAACAAGGCGTTCCGCAACGCCGTGCACGCCCCCCACGCATGGCGGCGTGAACCGGTGGACATCAAAACGATCCTCGAAGCGCCGCTCGTATCTGACCCTTATACCAAATATATGTTCTGCTCTCCGGCAGAAGGCGGCGTGGCGCTGATCCTTGCCAGCGAGAAAAAGGCGCGCGAACTGGGCAAGCCGCTGGTCCGGCTGAAAGCGGCCACCATGCGCACCCGCCCGCCCAAATCGTTCGAGGTCTTCGCCCCTTCCATCGACATCGGCGGCGGCACGGCCACTGCCACCCGCATCGCCAGCGCAGACGCTTTCCGCATGGCCGGGATCGGACCGGAGGACATTTCGCTCGCGCAGTTGCAGGATACCGAATGCGGCGCGGAAATCATGCACATGGCCGAAAACGGGTTCTGCAAGGATGGCGAGCAGGAAGCATGGCTGGAACAAGGCCGCACCGAGATTGGCGGCGCATTGCCGGTAAACACCGATGGCGGCTGCCTTGCCTGCGGCGAACCCATCGGCGCATCGGGCCTGCGGCAAGTCTATGAAAACGTCGTCCAGCTGCGCGGCGATGGCGGCGGGCGGCAAGTGCCCGGCAATCCCAACACCGCCTACAGCCACGTCTATGGCGCACCCGGCGTCTCTGCCGTCACCATTCTTGAGCGTTGATTCCAATGGACATTGATCTTTCCCCCGAAGAACTGGCCTTCCGCGATGAAGTGCGCTCGTTTCTGGCCGCAAACCTGCCAGCAGACGTGAAAGACGGCGCTGCGGCATCGCCTACCGTGTTTGTCGAGCCGGACATTGGGCAGCGCTGGAATGCGGTGCTGGCGGCCAAGGGCTGGCTGGCATACCAGTGGCCAAAGGAGGTTGGCGGCACGGGTTGGACGCCGACGCAGCGCTATATCTTTGAAAAGGAATGCGCGCAGGCGGGTGCGCCGAACTTGACGGTGCTGGGGCTGAAACTGGTCGCCCCGGTGATCTACACTTTCGGCACGCCTGAACAGAAGGCCAAGTACCTGCCCAAGATCCTGTCGGGCGAAGACTACTGGTGTCAGGGATTTTCCGAACCCGGCAGCGGATCGGACCTTGCCTCGCTGCAAACGCGCGCAGTGCTGTCTGACGATGGCACGCATTACAAGCTCAACGGATCGAAGATCTGGACCACGCATGCGCACTGGGCCAACAAGATGTTCGCGCTGGTCCGCACCGATGCCAATGTGAAGAAGCAGGCAGGCATTTCCTTCCTGCTGGTGGACATGAACCAGCCCGGCGTTTCAGTGCGCCCGCTGTTGACGCTGGCGGGGGATCACGAAGTCAATCAGGTGTTCCTTGAAGACGCCATCGTGCCCGTGGAAGATCGCGTGGCCGAGGAAGGCGATGGCTGGAAGCTGGCCAAGTTCCTGCTGGAAAACGAGCGCGGCGGATCGTGCCATGCGCCCAAGCTAGAATATGACCTTGCCCAGATCGAACAGGCCGCCGCGCACGAACCCGATGGCCGGGGCGGCAAGCTGGCCAACGATGCAGACTGGCAGCGCCGCACCGCCAAGGTCCGCCTTGGCGTGCAGAGCCTTGAGATGATCGAGCTGAAAATCCTGTCCGAAGTGGCCAAAGGCCGCGCGCCGGGACCGCAGACCTCGCTGTGCAAGCTGCTGGCATCGAACCTGCGGCAGGACGTGGATCTGCTGGCGGTCGACCTCTATGGCGCGGCAGGCCTGCAACTCGATTTCGCGCGGCCATTGTATGGCAGCAATGCACCGGAAGGCGTCCATTCCAAGGGTGCGCAAGTTGCTGCGGCACGCTACCTCAACAGCCGCGCGTGGACCATTTTCGGCGGAACCAACGAAGTACAGGCGACGATCATCGCGCGCACTGTGCTCGGCCTATAAGGGAAGAACAGGATGCAACTGAGCCGTGACGCGCTATTGCGCGCCTATCGCCAGATGAAGGTGATCCGCGAATTCGAGGAACGCCTTCACGTCGACATTCAGACCGGTGAGATCGCCGGGTTCACGCACCTTTATTGCGGTCAGGAAGCTGTTGCCGTGGGCGTGTGCGAACACCTTTCGGTCGAAGACAAGATCGTCTCCACCCATCGCGGCCACGGCCACTGCCTTGCCAAGGGTTGCGATGTGAACGGCATGATGAAGGAAATCTGGGGCAGCCGCGAAGGCCTGTGCAAGGGCAAGGGCGGATCGATGCACATTGCCGACGTGGACAAGGGCATGCTGGGCGCCAACGGCATCGTCGGCGCCGGTTCCCCCATCGCGGTGGGTGCGGGCATTGCCTGCAAGATCGATGGCAAGGGCCATGTGGCGATCACCTTTTCGGGCGATGGCGCGTGTAATCAGGGCACCACGTTCGAAGCCATGAACATGGCCGTGGTGACCAAGGCCGCCACCATTTTCGTGTTCGAAAACAACCACTATTCCGAACACACCGGCTTTGAATATGCGGTCGGCACGCAAAAGGACATCGCCAGCCGCGCCGAGGCGTTCGGCATGAAAGTGTGGCGCGGGGATGGCACCGATTTCTTCAGCGTGTTTGAAACCATGCGCGAAGTGCTGGAATATGTGCGCGTGCCCGGCAATGGCCCGGCGGCGGTGGAGTTTGATACCGAGCGCTTCTTCGGCCACTTCGAAGGCGACCCGCAGCGCTATCGCGGCCCCGGCGAACTGGACCGCATCCGCGAATTCCGCGATTGCCTGAAGAACTTCCGCAAAAGCGTGACCGACGCGGGTCTGCTTGAGCACGCAGACCTCGACGCGCTGGATGCCGAAGTGCTGGAAGCCATTGAGGAATCGGTGCGACAAGCCAAGGCCGCCGACCGGCCCACCGCCGAAGACGTCCTGACCGACGTTTACATTTCGTACTGAGCGGGAGCGACACGACAATGGCAAAGATGATGTATCGCGACGCCGTCGTTTCGACGATCGCCGAGGAAATGGAGCGCGACGAGAACGTCGTCTGTCTGGGCGAGGATATTGTCGGCGGCATGGGCACGCCCGGCGGGCCTGAGGCCATCGGCGGCATCTGGTCCACCTCCACCGGCCTGTTCGGCAAGTTCGGCGCAGACCGCGTGATCGATACGCCAATTTCGGAAAGCGCGATCATGGGCGCGGCCGCTGGCCTTGCGCTTTCGGGCAAGCGCCCGATTGCGGAGCTGATGTTTGCCGATTTCATCGGCGTCTCGCTCGACCAGATCTGGAACCAGCTGGCCAAGTTCCGCTATATGTTCGGCGGCAAGACCAAGTGCCCCGCCGTCATCCGCATGGCCTATGGCGCGGGCTATAACGCAGCGGCGCAGCACAGCCAGGCCGTCCACCAGATCCTCACCGGCATGCCCGGTCTGAAGGTCGTCATGCCGACAACGCCTGCCGATGTGAAAGGCCTGCTGCGCACCGCGATCCGCGACGATGATCCGGTGATCTTCCTTGAGCACAAGGCGCTTTACGGCGTGACGGGCGAAGTGCCGGACGACAAGGATTTCATGATCCCCTTCGGCCACGCGCGCCTCAGCCGCGCCGGGCAGGACGTGACCATCGTCTCCACCGGCCTGCTGCTGGGCTTTTGTGAGGCAGTTGCTGACAAGCTGGTGGCAGAAGGCATCGGCTGCGATGTGATCGATCTGCGCACCACCAGCCCGCTGGATGAAGAAGCGATCCTCGATTCCGTAGAGGTCACAGGCCGCCTGATCGTGGTCGATGAAGCCCCGCCGCGCTGCAGCCTTGGTGCCGATATTTGCGCGATGGTTGCCGAAAAGGCCTTTGCCAGCCTGAAAGCCCCGCCGCTGTCGGTGAACCCGCCGCACACCCCCGTCCCATTCGCGCGCGAGCTTGAATCTGCCTACCTCCCCTCGGTCGACAAGATCGAAGCGGCGGTGCGCAAGGTTCTGAGCTACCGCTGAGGAGCCGCGACATGGCCAATATCCGCCCGTTCTGCATGCCCAAATGGGGCATCGAAATGACCGAGGGCACCATCGCCGAATGGATGGTCAACGAAGGCGAGGCCTTTACCAAGGGCCAGGTCCTGTGCCTGATCGAGACAGCCAAGATCACCAACGAGGTCGAAGCTGAATACGACGCGGTGCTCAAGCGCCTGCTCACTCCCGCTGGCGAAGAGGCCCTTCCTGTGGGCGCGCTGCTGGGCGTGTTTGCCGATGCCGAAACGCCCGATGCCGAGATCGATGCGTTTATCGAAGGGTTCAAGCCTGCCGAAACATCGGTCGCGGCCAAGGGCGGTGGCTCCGCGCCGGCTCCCACGCCAACACCTGCTGCGGCTCCTACCCCGGCGCGCACGCCTGCGAAGATCGTCACCAACCGTGCGATCAGCCCCGAAGCGTTGAAGCTGGCCGAGGCCGAAGGCGTGGACATTGAACCGATCGCCGGATCGGGCCGCAATGGCCGCATCACGTATCAGGATGTGATGCAGGCCCTGCGCCCGGAACGCGCCGCTTCGTTCCACGGCGCTGCGCAACTGGTGGACGACACACCCGAAGCCTTCGCCTCCCCCCTCGCCCGCCGCATCGCCGCGCAGCACGGCATTGCACTTGGCACGATCAACGGCACCGGTCCGCGCGGCCGCATTTCCAAGGCCGATGTGCTGGCGCTGGTCAAACCGACCACCGCCTCTGCCCCCAGCTTTGGCGCTCCGTTCGAACTGGTGGCCAATCAGCCGCAGGTCCAGCCATTCGACAAGATCCGCAAGGTCGTGGCCAAGCGCCTGACCGAGGCCAAGCAGACCATCCCGCACTTCTACTTGCGCATGTCCGCGTCGGTCGATGACCTGATGGCGCTGCGCAAGACCGCCAATCTGGTGCTGGGCACGAAAGCGTCGATCAACGACTACATCGTCAAGGCCGTGGCACTGGCATTGGCAAAGCACCCCGACGTAAACGTGCAGGTGCATGGCGATGCGGTGCATTCGTTCCCGCACGCAGATGTGTCCATCGCGGTGGCCAGCCCCAAGGGCCTCGTCACGCCGATTGTCCGGCAGGCAGACCGCATGCACATCGCCCAGATCGCGGCCACCACCCGCGCTTTGATCGACAAGGCACAGGCCGGAAAGCTGGGGTATGAGGATATGGACGGCGGCACATTCTCCGTCTCCAACCTCGGCATGTTCGGGATCGAAAACTTCGATGCCATCATCAACCCGCCGCAGGGCGCTATCATCGCCGTGGGCGGGGTGAACCGGGTGGCGGTTGAAACGGCAGCGGGCGACATTGCATTTGAAAGCCGCATCTCGTTCACCCTCTCGGTCGATCACCGCGCCATCGATGGCGCAGCAGGCGCGCAGTTCCTGCAAACCTTGAAGGGCCTGCTCGAAGCGCCGGAAGGATTGTTCGCATGAGCCGCAAGATCACGCAGCTGGGGCCAGTCGGCCAGCTTGCCTACCTCCCGCAGGATTTCGATGCGGCGGTGCGGTACTGGACCGAAACAATGGGCGTCGGCCCGTTCTACCTGATGGAAAACGTCGCGCTGGGGGATTGCAAGTACAAGGGCGTGCCGACGGCTGCGGTCTTCTCCATCGCCATCGCATACTGGGGCGATGTGCAGATCGAACTGATCCGGCCTGAAAACGCCGAACCATCGATCTACACCGGCGAATATGCGGTGACAGACAGCCTGCACCACATCTGCATCTTCGTTGAATCCATCGCCGAGGCCCGCGCCGCCTGCGCCGAGGCAGGCGCGGAAATCCTTGTCGAAGGCACTGTCGGCGCGGATGGCGAAGTGATCTATGTCGATGCCGGAAATGGTCCCGGTCACGTGATCGAACTGCTGCAGAACATGACTGGCGCCGGTGCCATCTTCCAGATGATCAAGGACGCTGGACAGGACTGGGACGGAACAGAGCCGCTGCGCAAGCTGGGTTAGTCGAACGTCTCGACCAGTTCGGCAATTTCGAAAGCGAAGCTTTTCCAGCCTCGCGTGCGTGCAGCGTCCTGCGCTGGCGCACGTTTGCGCTTCGCCTCGGCAAGCGACCGCGCGTGACCCCAGAAAACTTCGGTCTTGCCGTTTTCCAGTTCGGCCACAATTCGCCAGTAGTGCGTGAAGCTGTCGGTCGTTGGCCCGATCGTCTTCACATAGCCATCGGGCAGAGTGGCCGTGAGATACCGGCGCTTCTTCTTCATGGTTATGCCATCCGGCCGAGAGCTGGAGAACGTTGCCTACGCAAAATTCAGCCGAACCGGAACCCGGTTACAGCCATGCTGCCCATGAAGTCGCTCTGGTGGAAATGCACACTGCAGGCGTCGGCCCCGCCCGCACCTGCTGCCACCATCAGCGGTAGCAGATGTTCGGGCCGGGGATGCGCAGCCCTGGCGCCCGGCGCATCGGCCCAGCGCAACAGTGCGGCGTCACGCTCAGCCTCGTCCTTTCCGGCCAGGCTTTCGCGCAGCCACGCATCGAACAGCGCCGCAGCTTCTGCCCCCGCCGGTCCCCACGCACGCAAGTTGTGGTAGGACAGGCCCGACCCCACCACCAGCACACCTTCATCGCGCAACGGCTGCAACAGACGGCCCATCGCGATGTGCGCGGCGGGATCGAAGCTTTCCAGCACCGATAGCTGCACCACCGGAATGTCCGCCTGCGGGCGCACCGGCTGCATCATCGAAAACGTGCCGTGATCGAACCCGCGCTCTGCGTCTTCTTCGCAGGCCATGCCTCCGCCACGCAGCAGATCACGCACCCGCGCGGCCAGTTCCGGGCTGCCCGGCGCGGGATAGCGGATGTGGTAGGTGTGTTCGGGAAAGTTGTAGTAGTCATAAAGCATCGGCGGCGCAGGGTGCGACGAAACTTGCGCAACCGGCGCTTCCCAATGGGCCGAAACCACCAGCACCGCGCGCGGCAGTTCGGGCAGTTCACCCATCACGCCCGCCAGCGATGCTTCCAGCTTGCCATAAGCGTCGCGCATCGGCCCTTCCATCCACGGCCAGGGTCCGCCACCGTGGTTAAGGAACAGGCTGGGCAATCGGGTCATCGGCGAAGGTCTCCACATCGAACTTGCCTGCAGATGGTCACGGACCGATTTGCTTGCAAGGCCGCACTTGCCGCCCTTTTCCAAATATTGTAAGTAACACTAACAATAATTACAGGCAGAGGAGCCGCGCCATGCAATCGTTTGAAAACCAGATCGCGTTCATCACCGGCGGCGCATCGGGCGCTGGCTTTGGACAGGCGCTGGTGTTCGGGCGGGCAGGCGCGAAGATCGTGGTGGCCGATATTCGTGCAGATGCGGTGGCAAAGGCGGTGGCCGATCTTCAGGCCCAAGGCATCACCGCGCACGGCATCACGCTCGATATCATGGACCGCGCCGCCTATGCCCGCGCGGCTGACGAGGTTGAGGCCGTGTTCGGCGCGCCCCCCACGCTGCTGTTCAACACCGCCGGGGTCAACAGCTTCGGCCCGGTGGAGGACACCAGCTATGACGATTTCGACTGGATCGTGGGCGTCAATCTGGGCGGGGTGATCAACGGCATGGTCACGTTCGTGCCGCGCATGATCGCCAGCGGAAAGCCGGGGCATATCGTCACCACATCATCGCTGGGCGGGCTGATGGGCAGCGCTCTGGCCGCGCCCTATTCCGCCGCGAAGGCTGCGGTCGTCAACCTGATGGAAAGCTATCAGCAGGGATTGGCCAAGCACCAGATCGGCGTTTCGGTGCTGTGCCCCGCCAACATCAAATCGAACATCGCCGAAGCCAGCCGCCTGCGCCCCGCGCAATTCGGGCAGAGCGGCTATGTGGAAAACGAGGACTCCATCGCCTCGCTCCATTCGATTCACCAGCACGGCATGGACCCTGTTGAACTGGCCGAGCATGTGAAGGCCGGAATCGTGGCGAACCAGCTTTACATCATCCCCTATCCCGAAGCGAAGGAGGGCCTGCGCGCCCACTTCGACCTGATCGTGGAGTCCGTGCTGCCGCTGGAAGCCGATCCCGAAGGCGCGCGCCTGCGCACCGAAGCGCTGCAGAACTGGGCCGCAGACCGGGCGAAGGTCTTTATGGAGAAGCAAGGCGGTTAAGCCCGCAACCGCCGCTCCTCGCTGACGGACCGGCCAGCCTCGCGGCAAACCTGCGCGAACTGGTCCAGCGGCATGGGGCGGCCAAACAGGAAGCCCTGCAATTCGTGGCAACCGGCGTCGCGCAGGATCGCCGCCTGCGCTTCGCTCTCCACACCCTCGGCAATCACCGCCATATCCAGCCCGCGCGCCAGCGTAATCGCCCCGGTTACCAGCAGCGTCGCCTTCGATCCGGGGGCAAGGCCCGCCAACAGCGATTTGTCCAGCTTGATGTGGCTGAACCCGTAGGACCGCAAGTAGTGGATGCTGGTGAACCCGGTGCCGAAATCATCGAGCGCAACCGACATGCCTTGCGCCTTGAATGCCTCAACCGCGCTGACCACCCGTTCGGGATTGGCCAGCAGATAGCCTTCGGTAATCTCGAACTGCAGCCGCTGCGGCGGAAACCGCGTTTGTTCCAGCACGTGCATCACCTGCCGTTCAAACGCCGGATCGCGGAACTGCGCGGGTGAGACATTGACGCTCAACAGCAGATCGCCCAACGGCCCGATCTCGCGGCAGGCGCGTTCCAGCACGAACAGGCCCAGCGGGTGGATCTGCCCGGTGGCTTCGGCAATGTCGATAAATTCGTCGGGCGGCAGCGGCCCCTCGGGTCGGCGCGGCCAGCGCAGCAGCGCCTCTGCCGAAACGATTTCCCCGGTCGCGGCATCGACGATGGGCTGATAGTAGACGTCAAACTCGCCCCGGTTCAGGCCCGATCCGATCTGCGCCTCGATCTCAAGACGCCGCAGCCGCCCTTCATCGAACCCGGCGTCATAGATGGCAACCTGCCCCTTGCCCTTGGTCTTGACGTGATACATCGCGGTATCGGCCCGGCGCAGCAGTTCGCGCGGGCGGCCATGCGCATCGACATTGGCGGCAACGCCGATTGATCCGCCCACTTGCAACACATGCCGGTCCACCAGCACCGGCAGCGCAATTTCCTCAAGCATGGCGCGGGCGAGACTGATCGCGGTGGCCTGTGCATCGGGCGCTTCAAGCACCACCGCAAATTCATCGCCGCCCACGCGCGCCAGTGTGGCATTGGCCGGGCAATGCTGGCTCAGCCGCAGGCACACGCTGCGGATCAGCGCATCACCCGCCTGGTGGCCATGTTCGTCATTCACCGCCTTGAACCCGTCAAGATCGATGAACACCACCGCCAAGCTATCGGGCTGAAGATCGGCGCGTCCCTCAAGCCGGTCCAGCCGGGCCAGCAATTCGCGCCGGTTGGGCAGCCCGCTCAACGGATCGCTGAAGGCGATGCGGCGGTTTTCCTCGCTCAGCTTTTCGGTCTCATGCTGGCGCATGCGCAACGTGCGCTGCGAACGGATCAGTTCAGCAAACGAAAGGTTGTGCCGGTGGACCACCACCACCATCCCCGCGCTGACCAGACACAGCACGATGGCCTGTGTCAGCATCTGCCCGTTATCGACCCACGAGAAATAGAAGATGAACGAGAACGTGCAGACAACCGCCACGCGCATCGCCACCGCGCCCAGCGTCATCAGGCAGAACACTGTGCTAACGCCGGTCAGGCCCAGAAAGAATGTCAGACTGCCGCGCGCATAGGCATCACCATCGTTGTAAACCCAGATGCACCAGCCCTCGAACGCCAGCGTCATCACCACACCCAGCACGCCGGTCCGCCGCAGATGCAGCCGGATTTCGCTGTCGGAAAACGCCGCCGGATCTCCGCTGCGCCACCACCACACCCCGCGTGAAATGGCGATGCCGCAGATCACCGCCGGGGTTGCCAGCGTTTTCAGCAGTTTGCCGGAATCGAAGAAGATGACCGCAATGGCCAGCGCGTTGCAGACCAGAATGGCATAGAGCAGCGGCAGGTGCATCGAAATCGAACGGAACTGCGCGCGCGAAAGCTCCGCGTCGCTGGTATCCAATCTGAAAAAGTCCAGCAATGCCCGCATCTTGCAGCTTTTCGCCCACCACCCCTTGAGGATTGGTTAAGCTGCAGGGAATGGAGCACTTTCCTGAAATTCACTTCGCCCACAGGCTAAGTAGTAGCGCCTATCATTCCAGATAGAGCGCGCGCAGTTGCGCGATCTGCTGCGGACCGACACCCAGTTCCTTGTCCAGATAGGCGTCGACACTGCCATAGTCCTTGTCGACCATCTCGAAAAACTGCGCGAGGTGCGAATTGCCCTTGGCCGTGAACAGCGGTTCCGCCTTCGGCCCGCCCGGCTTCTTCATCGAGGCCACATAATACGGCACGATTGGATTGCCCGGCCAGTCGGCAGGATCGAGCGGCGGCATTTCAAACTGCGGGCGGCGCAGTTCGGTGGACAGGTGATAGTCCTTCAGGATCGTTGCGCGGTCCACCCCCAGCGCAGAAAGGATCAGCCCGGTGGTGATCCCGGTGCGGTCCTGCCCGGCAGAGCAGTGATACATCACCGCGCCTTCATCGCGCAGCATCGCCCGGAACACCTGCTTCAACTGCGGCTTCAGGAACTGGTCCATGCCGCGATAGGCAAATTCGCCATCGCCCTTGCCATAGCCCGACATCAGACCCTTCAACGAATAGTCGTTGCTGATGAAGGTTGCCCCGGTGCGGTCATCCAGCATGTTCGGCGCAATCATGCGTTCATCGGTGGAGCGCAGATCAACAATGGTCATGATCTTCAGCTTTTCGAGCGTGGTATAGTCCAGCTCGGTCAGCAGCGGCATCGCGCCCGAACGGAAGATGCGGCCCCATGCCACATGCTTGCCACCCGCACCTGCATAGCCGCCCGCATCGCGGAAATTCGATCCCTGCTCCAGCGGCAGCACGCGCTCTGCCACGTGCAGCACGGACTTGTCGCCATGATCGCGCAGGATAAAGTAGCGGCGATCCGTGGCGGCATAGGGCACCACCACGCGGCCCGAACGGTCTGCCTTGGCGACAACTTCGGCCTTCTTCACATCGGCCTTCGGGCTGGAGGAGACGAACACGCTGACCGGATCGGCGTCCTTCCATTCCACCGCCACATGCCCGGCATCAACGCGGGTCACCACCGCATTGTCGATAGCAAAAGCCGGTGTGGCAGCGGCGATCAGGCCCAGAAACAGGCTCTGTGAAAGGATCTTGCGCATGGTCGTCTCCCTATGCCGGTTGATCAGAAGTTGAAGCGCACGCCGAACAGATAGCGTGAACCGATCTGCTCCACCTCGGTCGGCTGTTCCAGCGTATCTTGATAAGCGATGTACTTCTCGTTCGTCAGGTTCGCCGCATCCATGAACAGCGTCAACGCATCGTTCAGCTGATAGCGCAGCGATACGTCAAGGTTGCCATAGGACTTGCGCGATTCCCCGCTGCCAAATCCGCCAAGGCTATCCAGCCAGTCAGACCGCCACTGATAGCTGACCCGCGCCGAAAGCCCGTACTTTTCGTAATAGACCGATGCGTTGTAGATCGTGTCCGACAAGCCCTGAAACGCGATGCCCTTCTGCTGCACGCCGCCCACCACTTGCGTATCGAACTTGCCATCAAGCAGCGTCAGGTTGCCCTGAAAGCCCAGCCCGTCCATCGGCGAAGGCAGGAAGCTGAACTGCTGCTGGTAGCTCAGCTCCACGCCATAAAGCCGCCCGTTCTCGCCATTGAAGGTCGATGTCAGCAGGTAGCCATTCCGGTTCACCCCGCCAAAGTTGTACACGTCTCCGCCCACGACTTGCGCGTTGGCGTAGAACACGTTGTCCACCCAGCGGTGGAACCCGGCCACCGAGATCAGCCCATTGCCGGGCAGGTAGTATTCAAGGCTGCCGTCCAGCCCCCACGTATACTCAGCCTCAAGCTGCGGGTTGCCGCCGGTGATCGTGCCGGGCGAATTGGTGTCGTTGATCGAAGCGCCCACGCGGATCGCACCATAGGCCGGGCGCGAAACGCCGCGCTGGCCCGAAAGGCGCACCACAAAGTCCTCGCCCACCGAATAGCGCGCGTTCAGGCTTGGGAACAGATCGGTGGCCGTCCGGCGGACCGAAAGCGGCACCTGCTGCCCCGCCGCCAGCACCGTGCCCGCATTGTTCAACTGGTAATGCTCCAGCCGCACACCGCCTGCCAGCAGCAGGTCGCCCATGTCGGCAGTGGCCATCACATAGGCCGCAGCGGTCTGCTCGCTCTGGTTGTAACGATCGGTGACCGGCACATCGTTGGCAGGACTGAAGCGCCCCGCTGCTTCCAGTTTCGGCAGCAGCGTATCAATCGCCGCCCGCATCGCGCGGTTATCAACATAGTTCAGCGTGAAGCCCAGCGGGAAGCCGGTGTCCCACGGACGGTTGGTGACGAAGCTGTTGACGTCAAACGGCTGCCCCACGGTTGCGCCCAGCGCGCCGATGGCGGCCACGTTTGCCGTGGAGAAGTTGTTCCCCGCCACCTTGCGGTCAGCGTAGAAGCCGCCCGCTGCAAGCGTCAGGTTCTCAACCTTCTTCGCAAGGTCCAGCTTCATCGTGTAGCTGTCAGACACCGTGCGCTGCCGCGCGGCGATGTAGATGGTGCCCGCGTTGTTCAGCGTCGTCTGGTTGAATGCGCCCAGCACATTGGTGCCGCGTGCCAGCACGCCCGCGTTGCTCACCGTGTTGTAAAGCGTGACCACCGGGAACAGCGGGTCCGACCGGTCATAGGTCAGCGACGGCGAATTCAGGCCCGATGTGCTGGCCTGCACCAGCGGCAGGTACGAAGTGTTGTCGGTGCGCGCATAATTCAGGCGCACATTGGCGGTAAATCCATCGTCGGTTTCATAATCGCCGCCGATCGCGCCGATGTAATTGCGGTTGCGATATTCGCCATAGTTGAAAGTGCCGCGCATCGGCACGCCCACCAGATTGCCATTGTCCAGATTGCGCGTGCCGCTGGCCGCACGGTCAAGCCGCAACTCGTACTGATTGCGCTGTTCATCATCGTTGAATTCAGTGAAAATCGCCTTGGCCCAGATCTTCTTGCCTGCCTCCGGCTCATATTCCACGCCGCCAAACAGACCATTGCTCCAGCGCTCAATCTCATACTGGCGAATGTCGAATTCGGTCGGGCCAAAGGTCGTGTCCGTCGCGCTCGATGGTGCGTCATAGGCGCCCACTTCGCGGTTGTCGGTCAACTGCTTGCGCCGATAGTGCGATCCGCCCAGCACCACGCCGAAATTGTCGTTGGACCAGCTGACGCGCAGCGAGGCCTGCCGCTGTTCGCCCTTGCCCAGATCCATGAAGCCATAGCCCAGATCGCCGGTCACATGCAGACCCTTGCGCTCCATCGGCGAATAAGTGCGCAGATCGACATTGGCGACAATCGCGTCCGCCGGGATTTCCGGGGTGAGCGACTTGTTGATGACCATTGACGAAAGCAGCACGGCGGGGATCGCGTCAAAGCGGAACGCGCGCGTGTCGCCGCCTTCGTCCACGCCGATCATCGGCACGCCATCGATCATCACCGAAGTCCAGCGGTTCGGCGCGCCACGGATCTGGATATAGCGCTCCTGCCCCTGATCACGCTGCACCGCCACGGCAGGCAGGCGGGAAAGCGCAGCCGCGCTGTTCTGATCGGGAAAGCGGCCCACGGCATCGGCGGCGGCCACATCGACAAGGTTCACCGCAATGCGCTTTTCGCGGATCGAAGCGGCCTGCGATTGCGCGATGGCCCCGGTGACGACGATGGTTTCGCCCGGCTCTTCCGGCGCAGCTTCGGCATCTGCCGGTGCCATATCCTGTGCATGGGCAGTGGCGGCAAGTGCTGCGACCGACGAAAGCGCGATGGCCGCGCGCGCGCAACCGACAAGAAAACGATGAACCATGATGACCCCCACTGGTCGGCCGACTTGGCCGTTGGGGCGCTGCTAGGCACGCAACGCTACAGGCGTTGGTCAGATTGGCGTCAGAAAAATTAAGGTGTGGCAGAACGGTGATGCTTTCATGCGCAAGATGTTGCGACGAACGGCCCGAACGGTGATTCCGGGTATCCGCCCGGCAGCATAATCCCCCAAGCCGTCATCCTGAACTTGGTTCAGGATCCATTTCGCCAATCAGACCGAGGCGCCTGATCGAGAAATGGACCCCGGATCAAGTCCGGGGTGACGAAGATTGGAAGGGATTCCATGCGAACGGGATAAACGCCAACGGTGATTGCCATGCCCTTTAGTTAGCGCTATCATACACCCACAAGAGCCGCTTCGGTGGCCGGGTAGAGGATAATGGCGATGTTTCTGGGGCTGGATATCGGCACAAGCGGCGTGAAGGCCGTGGTGACCGGTGCGGATGGCAGTGTCCTTGCGCAAAACAGCGCCCCGCTTGATGTTTCGCGCCCGCATCCTCTGTGGTCGCAGCAGGCTCCGGCGGACTGGGTCGCAGCCACCCATAGCGCCGTCCTCGGTCTTGATCCCACGGTCCGCGCGCAAGTGCAGGGCATCGGCCTTGCGGGTCAAATGCACGGTGCAACGCTGCTCGGCGCGGATGACGCACCCCTTCGCCCCGCAATCCTGTGGAACGATGGGCGCAGCTTTGCCGAATGCGCGGCTCTGGAATCCGCCGAACCGCGCAGCCGCGAAATCACCGGCAACATCATGATGCCAGGCTTCACCGCGCCCAAGCTGGCATGGGTGCGCGCGCATGAGCCGGACATTTTCGCCGCCACGCGCACCGTCCTGCTGCCCAAGGACTACGTCCGCCTCGCCCTCACCGGTGAAAAGGCGAGCGATATGTCCGACAGCGCGGGCACGCTCTGGCTCGATGTGGGCAAGCGCGCATGGTCGCCCGAAATGCTTGCCGCCACCGGCCTTGATGAAAGCCACATGCCGCGCCTTTACGAAGGGCCGGACGTAACCGGCCAGCTCCGCGCCGACATCGCGCAAGCATGGGGCATGGGCACCGTCCCCGTCGTCGCCGGTGCGGGCGACAATGCCGCTGGCGCGCTGGGCGTTGGCGTGACTGGCGAAGGCCAGGGCATGCTCTCGCTCGGCACATCGGGCGTGATCTTCGTCGGCAATGATCGCTTCCGCCCCAACCCCGCGCAGGCCGTCCACGCCTTCTGCCACGCCCTGCCCGGCGTCTGGCACCAGATGAGCGTCCACCTTTCGGCCGCATCATGCATCGATTGGGCAGCAAAAGCCTGCAACCTCCCCGGCCCGGCAGACGTCTTTGCGCTGGCAGAAGCCCACGGCGTGCAAGCGGGCAGCGAGTTGTTCCTCCCGTACCTTTCGGGCGAGCGAACCCCGCACAACGATCCGCACATCCGCGCCGCCTTCCTCGGCCTCGGAAATGAAAGCTCCACCGCGCAAATGGCCGCCGCCGTGCTTGAAGGCGTGGCTTTCGCCCATGCCGATGGCATCGACGCGCTGCGCGCCGCTGGCACCCATATCGAGGAACTCTGCGTAATCGGCGGCGGATCGCGCTCCACCCACTGGGGCCGCATCCTCGCCACTGCGCTCGGTGTGCGGCTCGTCTATCTCGATGGCGGCGAAGTCGGCCCGGCACTTGGCGCGGCACGCCTTGCGCAGATCGGCGTGACCGGGGCCCGCGCGGCGCAAGTCTGCACCCGCCCACCCGTGCGCGCGGTGATCGAACCCGACGCCGCCCTGGCCGAATTGCTAACCCCCAAACGCACCCGCTTCCGCGCCGCCTATGCCGCGCTTGCCGCCCTCCAAGGAGTAGCCTGAAATGTCCGCATCCTATTTCGACGCTTTCGACAAGGTCCGCTATGAAGGGCCGGAAAGCACCAGCGATCTTGCCTATCACTACTATGACAAGGACCGCGTGGTCTTTGGGAAGCGCATGGAAGATTACCTGCGCTTTGCCGTATGCATGTGGCACACCTTCTGCTGGCCGGGCAGCGACGTGTTTGGCGCAGGCACGTTCGATCGCCCCTGGCTGAACGGCCCGCAGGACGAAAGTGCCGCCCGCGCCAAGCGTGAAGCCGCCCTCGCCTTCGTCGAAAAGCTGGACCTGCCGTTTTACTGCTTCCACGATGTCGATGTGATGGCCCCGGCTGAATCCATCGGCGATTTCCGCGCCAGCTTTGCCCGCGCGGTCGATCATCTTGAGGAACTGCAAGCCGCGCACGGTCGCCAGTTGCTATGGGGCACGGCAAACCTGTTCGGCCATCCGCGCTATCTGGCCGGTGCCGCCACCTCACCCCGTCCCGAAGTTTACGCATGGGGCGCTTCGCAAGTGCGCGATGCGCTGGAAGCAACCCACCGCCTTGGCGGCGCAAACTACGTGCTGTGGGGCGGTCGTGAAGGCTATGACACCATCCTCAACACCGATCTGGCGGTGGAGCAGGCCAATTTCGGCCGCTTCCTGTCGCTGGTGGTCGAACACAAGCACAAGATCGGCTTCAAGGGCACCATCCTGATCGAACCCAAGCCGCACGAGCCGACCAAGCACCAGTACGATTTCGACACGCAAACCGTCTACGGCTTCCTCAAGCGCTTCGGGCTGGAAAACGAAGTGAAGGTCAACATCGAGGCCAACCACGCCACGCTTTCGGGCCACACGTTTGAACATGAAATCGCGATGGCACGCGCGCTCGGCATCTTCGGTTCGATCGACGCCAATCGCGGTGATCCGCAGAATGGCTGGGACACCGACCAGTTCCCCAACTCGGTCGAGGAACTGACGCTGGCCTGCATCGAGATCGAACGTGCGGGCGGGTTCACCGATGGCGGGTTCAACTTCGATGCCAAGGTGCGCCGCCAGTCCATCGACGCGGCAGACCTGTTCCACGGCCACATCGGCGGCGTGGACGTGATCGCCAAGGCCCTGATCCGCGCCGAAGCAATCATCAACGATGGCCGCATCGATGCCTTCCGCGCTGAACGCTACGCCGGGTGGAACGGCGATCTGGGCCAGACCATCGCCAAGTCCAGCCTCGCCGAAATCGCCGATCTCGCTGTCGCACAGGACTTGCGCCCCGCACCAGTATCAGGCCGTCAGGAATGGCTTGAAAACATGATGAACCGCTTCTGATCCACGTGGTCCGGGCGGTTGTCCCGCCCGGCCACCTCCCCCCAATCTCTTCATGCTGAACTTGTTTCAGCATCCATCTCTCGACACAAACCGCAGTGCGCGCGGATAGATGGACCCCGGATCCAGTCCGGGGTGACGAAGAACGGGGCAAGGCTTTCGCCCTGCCACTGGCAAGGGCGCGAGTCTCTCGCTAGACCGGCAAGCCATGACCGAACCCCGATCCCGCAGGCGCCAGTCTGGCCGACCGACCGTGAGCGATGTGGCACGCCTCGCCAATTGTTCCACCATGACGGTCAGCCGCGTGATCAACGGCGGCAACGGCGTGCGCGCAGAAACCCGCCTTGCGGTTGAAGCGGCCATCCGCGAACTGGACTATGCGCCAAACCGCGCCGCGCGCAGCTTGGCCGGGGCATCGCAACTGCGCGTGGCGCTGCTCTATGCCAACCCGTCATCGGCCTATCTCAGCGAGTTGTTGATCGGCTGCATCGATGCCGCCAGCCGGCTTGACGCGCATCTGGTGGTGGAACGCTGCGATCCCGCGCGCGATCCGGCGCAGATGATCGCGCGGCTTACCAGCGCAATGGTCGATGGCTTCCTGCTGCCTCCGCCCCTGTGCGATGATGCAGCCCTGCTTTCCCGCCTGAGCCGTGCCGAACTCCCATGCGTGCTGATCGGTCCCGGACATAAAACGCAGGACGGCCCCGGTGCCGTGATGATCGATGACCAGCGCGCAGCGCAGGACATGACGCGCCACATCCTCGCGCTCGGCCACCGCCGCATCGGCTTCATCATTGGCGATCCCGGCCAGTCCGCCAGCGCGCTGCGCCTCGCAGGCTATCGCGCCGCCCTGAACGAGGCGGGCGTCACGGTCGACGAAACGCTGATCCGCCAAGGCCAGTTCACCTACCGCTCGGGCCTCGATGCCGCGATGGACCTGCTGGCCCTGCCCCAACGCCCCACCGCCATATTCGCCTCGAACGACGATATGGCCGCAGGCTGCATCGCGGCTGCCCACCGCAGCGCGCTTGATGTGCCACGCGATCTCACCGTCTGCGGGTTTGACGATACCGCGCTTGCCTCCACCATATCGCCCGAACTTACCACGATCCGCCAGCCGATCCGCCAGATGGCCGAGGTGGCGCTCGATCTGCTGGTGCAGGACATTCGCGGCGGGCGCACCGGCGATGGCCGCGTCATGCTGGACTACGAACTGGTCCCCCGCGAATCCGAAGCGCGCTTGCTTTAAGCAACCGCCGCCAGCGCCTCCCTGCCCCGGATCACATCGGCAATCTTCTCGGCAATCATGATTGTCGGCGCATTGGTGTTGCCGCCGATCAGCAGCGGAATGACCGAGGCATCGACCACCCGCAGGCCCTCCAGCCCGATCACCTTGCAGTCCTTGTCCACCACCGCCATCGGATCACTGGTCAAACCCATCTTCGCGGTGCCGACGGGGTGATAGATCGTCTCCCCCTTCGCCCGCACCCATGCGTCGATCTCGTCGTCGCGCTGCACTGCCGCGCCCGGCCAGATTTCCTCGCCGCGATAGGGGGCAAGCGCATCCTGCCCCGCCACGTGCCGTGCCATGCGGATGCCCTCGCGCACCACGCGCCGGTCCTCCTCCGTGCCCATGAAGTTGGTCAGGATCGATGGATCGGCATAAGGATCGGCACTGGCCAGCCCCACCCTGCCCCGGCTTTCGGGCCGCAACTGGCACACGTGCAGCGTAAAACCATCACGCTTCACCTGAACCTTCGCATGCTCCTGCATGATGGCGATAACGAAGTGGATCTGCAGGTCAGGCCGGTCCAGATCGGGCCGCGATTTGAGGAAAGCGCCAGCCTCCAGCCCGTTCTGCCGCCCGGTGCCCTTGCCGGTCAGCATATATTGCAGCCCCACCTTCAGCTGCCGCAAGCCCCTGATTTCATTGTAGAGCGATATTGGCTGCGTGCAGGCCCAGTTGAGCGTCACGTCCAGATGGTCCTGCAAATTCTCGCCCACGCCCTTCAGCGCGTGGACCGGCGCGATGCCTTGCGCCTTCAGTTTCTCCGGGTCACCAATGCCCGAAAGCTGCAGGATCTGCGGGCTTTGGAACGCGCCCGCACAAAGCAGCACCTCGCGCCCCGCCCGCACGCTCTGCACCGGCTTGCCCTGCCCGAGGCTATATTCCACCGCTACCGCACGCCCATTCACCACCACAATGCGATGCACCCGCGCCCCGGTGACCACGCTAAGGTTGCGCCGCGTCCCCACAATTGGCGTCAGGTATCCACGCGCCGCACTCCAGCGCTGCCCATCGTTGATGGTGAGTTGGTATCGCCCAAAGCCTTCCTGATCCGCGCCGTTGAAATCGGGTGTCACCTTGTGCCCGGCTTGCTGCCCCGCCTTGATGATCCCGCGATAAAGCGGATGGTCCGATTGCTCCCCCCAATTGACCTTCAGCGGCCCGCCCGCGCCGTGAAACTCGGACTTGCCGCCGCCGTAATCCTCAGCCTTGCGGAAATAGGGCAGCACATCGCCATAGGACCACCCCTCCAGCCCCATCTGCCGCCACTGGTCATAATCGCGCGCATGGCCCCGGATATAGACCATGCCGTTGATGGCAGACGATCCGCCCAGCCCGCGCCCGCGCGGATGCCACATGCGGCGACCGTCCATGTGCGGTTCCGGCTCGGACCAGAAGCCCCAGTTGTGCTTGCTCTTCTGCTTGATCAGCGTGCCCACGCCCGCCGGCATCCGCACCAGCACCGACGTATTTTTGCCGCCCGCTTCCAGCAGCAGCACGCGCACTTGCGGATCTTCCGAAAGCCGCGCCGCCAGCACCGCGCCTGCGCTACCTGCCCCGATCACGATAAAATCGAACGCGTCTTGTGCCATGCGCAGCCCCATCCCGATGGTGCGTCCCGAATCCGTCACACCTTATTGACATAGGGGTAATTAATCGCGCGATTAATGGCAAGCCGGACTGCACCGGCAACGCGCACCTGCCCCGAATGCCGTAAAAAAGGATGTGATACTCGTCACATGGCCGAAACATTGCCGCCCTATCCGCCCTGCATCACAACAGGTGGGTCCAATGAAAAAGACATTTTTTCTCGGTTCGGCGCTAACATCGTCGCTACTTTTCTCGGGCAATGCTTTCGCACAGCAAGAAACAGCGCCTGCTGCTGAAAAACAAAGCCCTGACACTATTGTTGTTACCGCGCAGAAGTTCGAACAGAAACTTGTCGACGTTCCCATCACCATTTCCGCCGTCACCGGTGATCGCATCCGCGAACTGGGCGTTTCAGACCTTGATGAACTGTCCGCCTACGTCCCCGGCCTCAACATTCAGGAACAGAGCGCCAACAATCCCGGCGTCGTGATCCGTGGCATTACATCGGATTCCGGCTCGGCCCAGCAGGGTCCGCGCGTCACGCTTTACTACAACGGCGTCGACATCTCGCGTTCGCGCGGATCGTATCAGGCGATCTATGATCTTGAGCGCGTCGAGGTCATCAAAGGCCCGCAGGCCACGCTGTTCGGCACGGCCTCTGCCGTCGGCGCGATCAGCCTTGTTTCGGCCCGCCCGCAGGAAGGCTTTTCCGCCAGCGTGACCGGCGGCATCGGCAACTACAGCCAGACCCTGCTCAGCGGCTATGTCAACGCCGGGTCAGACACCATCGCCGCCCGCCTCGCCTTCGAATGGCGCACGCGCGACGGTTATGTTGAAAATCTTGCCGTCAGCCAGGAAGAAGACCTTTACGCACAGGACCAGCTCGGCCTGCGCGCATCGATCCGCTGGAAACCTTCGGACCGCGTGACCGTGGACCTGATCGGCACGTATGACCGTCAGCGCAATGGCGGCACGCCTTTCGTCTCGGGCACGTATGCCACTGTCAGCGGCCCCGCCAATCCGTTCGGCGATGCCAACCTTGGCGGCTCGCCGCTCTCGGCGTCGGTGCTCGGCAATTCGCAGCTTGGCCTCAACCGCGATGTCTATGACGCGAACCTGACCGTCGCTGCCGAACTGACCGACGAAATCGCGTTCACCACCGTCAACGGCTACCGCGAATTTGACAGCCGCGAAGTGTTCGATGCCGATGGCAGCGCGGCCTGGTATCTCGAATTTGCTGAAAACGCCAAGGGCTGGCAGGCCAGCCACGAAGGCCGCTTCAGCTATATGTCCGACACGATCCGCGCGTCTGCCGGATGGAACGTGTTCAAGGAAGACGGCACGCAGGCCGTGCCCTTCAGCTCTGAAGAAGGCATCTTCCTGCAGTGCGCGGCCAACATCATTCCCGGCCTTGGCTGCGTGAATTCGGCAGGCGTGGTCACCGCCGCACAGGCCACCGCGCTTGCCACTCGCGGGGCACTCACGCAGGTTCCCTATTCGTCGGAATTCATCAACGGTGGTGAGAACACTGCATACTCGGTGTTCGCCGATGCCACATGGATTCCCACCCCGGCCATCGAAGTCACCGTGGGCGCACGCTATGTCTGGGAAGACCGCACTTCGACCTACTTCGCCCGGGTGCCGCGCCCAGTGCTGAACCCCACCGCCACGTCGCTGGTCCCGGGCCAGATCGATACCGGTGGCCAGACCTTTACCGCCAGCGGCAAATCCAACGCCTTCCTGCCGCGTTTCAACGTGCTCTATCGCTTGGGTGACCGCACCAACGTGTTCGCCACCGTATCGAAGGGCCGCCGCTCGCCCGTGGTGCAGCTTGGTGCCACCCGCGTAAACGGCGCGCCGCAGCCCAACATCCAGTCCGTGCCCGAAGAAAAGGTGTGGAACTACGAAGTGGGCCTCAAGGGCGCAGCAGGCCCGGTCTCCGGCTCCATCGGCGTCTATTACCAGAAGTACGATGGCTTCCAGGTCAGCGTCCAGCAGGCCAACGGCACCACCGTGACGCAAAGTGCGGGCACCGCCAGCAACTTCGGGGTGGAGGCAGAACTGGCCATCAAGGCTTCGGACTGGCTGCAACTGTTCGGCAACGTCGGCTTCATCGATGGCGGGATTGACGAGAACAACACCTTCGCCCCCACCTTCTCGGGCGCACGTTTCCGCCTTCAGCCCGAATGGCAGGCCGCGGGCGGCTTCACTATCAACACGCCGGTGGCCGATGGCGTCCGCGTCTTCATCACCCCCACCGTCACGCACCGCAGCAAGATCTTCTTCGAACTGCCCAACCGCGATCTGCTCAGCCAGAAAGCGGTGACGCTGGTCAACGTGCGCGGCGGCGTGTCGTTTGCCGATGGCATGTATGAAATCTCGGCCTTCATGCGCAATGTGACCGACAAGGACTACCTGCTCGATGCCGGGAACACCGGCGGCGCGTTCGGCATTCCCACCTTCATCCCCGCCGAACCGCGCATGTTCGGCGCTGCACTCACCGCGCGCTTCTGATAGCCTGACCGCACAGCAAAGGACGCCAGACCGATGACACTCGCAATCAACCGCCGCAGCCTGCTGACCGCAATGGGCGCGGGCACCGGCATCGGTCTGGCCCCTGCCGCAATGGCCGCGCCCACGCTCAAGACTGCCACCTTCAACCACGGCGTTGCCAGCGGCGACCCATCGGCAGACGGCGCAGTCTTGTGGACTCGCGCTACCGTGGCGCAAGGCGCAACTGGCGACGTTCCGCTCAAATGGCACGTGGCCACCAGCGCTGAAGGCAAGCCGCTGAAATCAGGCAAAATCACCGCCACCGCCGCTGCCGATCACACTGCCAAACTGGAAGTCGAAGGCCTGAAGCCTGCCACCGATTACTGGTACTGGTTCAGCACGAAGGATGGCACCACATCACCCAAGGGCCGCTTCCGCACGCTGCCGGTGGGCAAAACTGACAAAGTGGTCATCGCGCTTGCCTCGTGCCAGCTCTACCCCGGCGGCTTCTTCAACGCCTATGCCGATATGGCCGCGCAGGAACGGCTCGACGCGGTGCTGCATCTGGGTGACTACATCTACGAATATGGCGCGGCAGGTTATGGCACGGACATCGGCAAGAAAATCGGCCGCCTGCCCGATCCCGCGCACGAAATCGTGACGCTGGACGATTACCGCCGTCGCCACGCACAGGCCAAGGCGGACCCGCAGCTTCAGGCCGCCCACGCCCGCGCCGCCTTCATCTGCGTGTGGGACGATCACGAAACCGCCAACGATGCATGGATCGGCGGCGCAGAAAACCACGATCCGGCCAAGGAAGGCGATTGGCGCGCGCGCAAGGCCGCCGCGCTGCAGGCCTATTTCGAATGGATGCCCATTCGCGCACCCAAGACCGGGAGCGATCCGGCTGCCATCTATCGCAGCTTCGAATTCGGCGATCTGGCCACGCTGGCAATGGTCGAAACCCGGCTCCTCGCCCGGTCAGAACAGATCGCCAGCAAGGGCGCTGCGCCCGATGCCGCACAAGTTGCCGCAATGCTCGCCGCCCGCAACGATCCCTCGCGTGAAATGCTGGGCGCAGCGCAGATGCAGTGGCTTGAAAGCCTGTTCGCAGCCTCGGTAAAGGCGTCCAAGCCTTGGCAATTGCTCGGCAATCAGGTGGTCATGGCGCGCGTGCCGGGGCCGGACCTGAGGCTGGCACTGGGCGATGAAAAGTTCGATGCCATGCTGGCCAAAATGCCCGAGGCCTATCGCGGCATGATCGCCCAATCGCAGGCCGCATTCAAAGCGGGCCTGCCCTTCAACATGGACGCATGGGACGGCTACCCCCCTGCCCGCGAACGCCTCTATGCCATGCTGCGCAAGATCGGCGCAAACCCCCTCGCCTTCGCCGGAGACAGCCACGCCGCCTGGGCGAACGATCTGCATGACGACAGCGGCACCCGCGTCGGCGCTGAATTTGGCGCAACCGCCATCACCAGCCCGTCCTACGGCTCGCTGCTCCCCGGACTTGGCAAGATCATCGCCGCGCAAAGCCCCGAAGTCGCCTTCTGCGATCAGGACACCAAGGGCTACACGATGGTCACCATCACGCCGGACGCTGCGGTGGCCGATTTCGTCACCGTCTCAACGGTTTACACCCCGCAGTTCACACGCGGCGTGGCGGCACGGTATGAGGCGCGCAAGGGTGCGGCGTTGCAGGCTTTGGTCTAATGACGGATCGGGCTAGTATGGCGGAACCGAAGTTGATTGCATTGTCGTCTTCCCGGGCTTGACCCGGGAACCCGCTATTTCTTTCCCCGCGCAACTTCTTTCCCCACGTTGCAAAGACGCTGGACCCCGGGTCAAGCCCGGGGTGACGGCAGAAAGTGGCGAACTTAATCTCCAGACGACAAGGCAGATTGCAAATTCGGCCTAGTCCCTACTTCTTCGCCCGTGCGCAAATCCGGTCCAACATCCCCTCAACCGGATACACGCGCCCGGCCGCAATGTCTTCTTTCGCAAGAGCCAATATTTGAAGGAGCGCAAGCGTTTCGCGCTTTTCGTAATAGACTGCGGCGTCTTCCAGCACAGCCACGGGTTTACCATTCTCGGTCAGCACGAGCGGCTCCGATCCCTCGCCAAGCCCTGCCAAAAGTTCATCGCTTTCCGCGAAGAAATCGCTGAGCGGCATTTCCCGTCCGTGAATGTTCATCAACCGCCCCAAGTTTCACGACTTGGGAAAGCCATATCACGAACAACGCCTTGCCGCGCAGCAGCCTGCTCCGATTCGAACATTTCTCGCCAGCCAGCAACACAACATCTGGCGCGCTGAACCCCATCACCCACCACATGCAGCGCACCAAACAATAGCACGCCCGCAATTGCGCAATTGAAGGAAATCCGTTATCCACAACACGGAATACCTTCAAAAAGGCGCGCGATGTCTGATCAGAATTCAATAGTCAGCCAGATCGGCGATCTTGCCTCAGCGGGCGAGAAAATGATCGAGCGTCTGCGGCGCAAGGCCTTTCTGCCAGACAGTCGCAAGGGACTCAATGTCCGCATCGGCATTGCCGAAGCAGCGCAACTGCTCGGCTGCTCCACCAACCGCATCCGCATGGCCGAAGACGATGGCCGCCTGCCCGCGCCGCCTGCGGGCGAAAACGGGCGACGGCTGGGCTATTCGATGGACGAGCTGATGCACATGCGCGAAGTGCTGGGTGCCTCCCCCGCCCGCGCGCCGGGCGATGTGCCCGCGATCATCGCGGTGCAGAACTTCAAGGGCGGCGTGGGCAAAAGCACCGTCACCACCCACCTCGCGCACTATTTCGGCGTGCAGGGATACCGCGTGCTGGTGGTCGATTGCGACAGTCAGGCCACGACCACCACGCTGTTCGGTTTCAACCCGCATTTCAACATCACGCGCGATGAAACGCTCTACCCCTACCTTTCCATCGACCCGACGCAGACCGACCTGCTCTATGCGGTCAAGCGCACGCCGTGGCCCAATGTCGATCTGATCCCGTCGAACCTTGAACTGTTCGATGTGGAATATGAACTGGCCGCATCGGGCGCTGACGGCCAGTCCGTCCTCGCCGCGCGTTTCCGCAAGTTGAAAGCGGGCCTGCTCGATATGGCGCGCGATTACGACATCGTGATCCTTGATCCGCCGCCAGCATTGGGCACGATTTCGCTCGCCGTCATGCAGGCCGCCAACGCACTGCTGGTGCCTTTGGCCGCCACCACGCCCGACTTCTGCTCCACCGTGCAGTTCCTGTCGATGATGGATCAGGTGATAGCGCAACTGATCGAAGCGGGGATCGAGGTTGATTACTCCTTCGTCCGCCTGATCTGTTCCAAGTTCGATGGCGGCGATCCGTCTCACGAAATGGTCCGCACGATCATGGAGCAGACCTTCGGCCCGGCGCTGCTCCCTGTCCCGATCCTTGAAAGCGCCGAGATCAGCCACGCTGCGCTGCGGATGATGACGGTCTACGAACTTGAAAAACCGATTGGCACCCCGCGCACCCACAAACGCTGCCGCGCCAATCTGGACGAAGCGATGGGCCAGATCGAACAGCTGGTGCGCGCAGGCTGGGGCCGCGTCGCCCCGGCGCGTGAGGAGGATGTTATCCATGCGTGATGATGGCTCTTTCCTACAGCTCAATGTTCACTCTATGTTCCGCGCTGATGTGAGGGAGATGACTCATGGCGCGTAAGCAATCAGACTATCTCGCGGCGATCTTGGCAGACGAGGAAGCGGCTGAAACAAAAGCGGAAACCTCGGACAGCGGCACAAGCGAATCGCTGAGAGAAGCAGATCCCCCCTCCCCCGCCCCGCCCCGCAATGAACGGCTGCGCGGCACGACCTTGCTCGGCCGCGAAAGCGCGCTGGCCCGCGTGGCCAGCGGCGAAGTGCGGCAGGTTACGCAACTTCTGCTCGATCCCGCAAAAGTGCGCGTGTGGAAAGGCAATGCCCGTTCCTACGAGCACTTGTCCGAGGAATCGTGCCGCGAACTGATCGATTCGATCATTGCCGAAGGTGGGCAGAAAGTGCCCGCCGTTGTGCGCCGGATTGATGGCGACCCGGACCATGATTACGAAGTGATTGCGGGCACGCGGCGGCACTGGTCGGTTTCGTGGTTGCGGGCCAATTCCTATCCGCAGATGCAGTTCGTGGCGCAAGTTGCCCAGTTGGACGACGAAGCCGCATTCCGCCTCGCCGATCTGGAAAACCGTGCGCGCAAGGACGTGTCGGACCTTGAACGGGCGCGCAACTATGCACAGGCTTTGCGCGATCACTATGGCAGCCACCTGACCCGCATGGCAGACCGGCTCAAGCTGTCAAAGGGCTGGCTATCAAAAATGATCAAGGTGGCAAGCCTGCCCGATCAGGTGCTGGCCGCATTTGCGAGTCCCGCAGACGTGCAGTTGAAGCCCGCCTACCCGCTGGCACAGGCGCTCGATGATCGCAGTGCGGCACCGGCCATCTTGCGTGAGGCCAAAGCGCTGGCCCGCCTGCAACAGGAACGCCGCCATACGGGCGATCCGGCGATCCCGGCAAACGAGGTTATCGCTCGCCTGCTCGCCGCGCCCGAAAGCAACACCGAGCGCACCGGCGGCCCGGTAACGTACAACAGCGATTTTGACCGCCCTGCCCTCACGATCCAGTCGGTCAACCGGCAGGGGGTTACTTTGCGGCTCCATTCGGGTTCGGGGATGAGCCTTGAAGAAATGGTCGAACTGGCGCGGTGCGTTCTGGTCGATCTGGAAATCGAAGGCCGGGGCCTGCACCGCTGATGTATCAAGGCGCGCGACTTGCTTTTCATGAGAGTGTTTCCCCGGGGAAACACCGTTTGGGCCTTTGCGCGCTGACATCCCATTTGACACGTCGAGGTTCTCAGGCCGGCGCACCAAAGTGTTTCCCCGGGGAAACACTCAGCACAAGACTGGCGCGCCTGCTTCTAACTACCCCCTCTTGGCCCGGATCGTTTGACTTCCCAGAACGCTCCTTATGCGTGTTTCCCCGGGGAAACACGCGATGAACCGCCCCCGCTCTGCCCCAACCGACAGCGGTCAGTTCGACCTGTTCCTGCCTTATGTCGCGGACATGCCGCTGCGCGATCAGCGCGAAATGATGGAGCGGCCGTTCTTCAGCCTTGCCAAGTCCAAGCGGGTAAAGCCGATCGACTATACGTCGCCCGATGGCAAATTGTGGGTCCATGTGTCGGCCAGCCCGGAATATGGGATGGCCACGATCTGGGATGCGGACATCCTGATCTATTGCGCCAGTGTGCTGGCTGACATGGCGCGCCGCGGTGTGAACGACGTGCCGCGCAAGCTGCATTTGATGCCCTACGATCTGTTGCGCGCCATCGGACGGCCCACCACCGGGCGCGCCTATGAACTGCTGGGGCAAGGACTGGACCGGTTGGTGGCAACCACGATCAAGACCAACATCCGTGCCGAAAACAGACGCGAGGCGACATTCTCATGGCTTGATGGCTGGACCCAGCTGGTCGATGAAAAGACTGAGCGGTCGCGCGGAATGACCATCGAACTGTCGAACTGGTTCTGGGAAGGCGTGATGATGCAGGGCGGTGTCCTGTCCATAGACCGCGCCTATTTTGACATTACCGGCGGCCGCGAACGCTGGCTCTATCGCGTGGCGCGCAAACATTCGGGCGGGGCAGGGGAGGGGGGCTTTGCCATCTCCATGCCCGTGCTGTTCGAAAAATCGGGCGCTGAAGGCGAATATCGCCGGTTCAAGTTTGAAATCCTGAAGCTGGCCGAGAAGGACGCACTGCCCGGCTATGGCCTGTCAGTTGAAACGGCCAAGGGTGGCGAACCCATGCTGCGGATGCGGCGGATCGATGGAAAGGACGGGGCGGAGCGCGGGCTTGGTATCCACAGGCAGGCTCGGGATGACCGGGCAATTGAAGAAATGCCGCCGTCGAAAACAGCTCAGCCTGAGCTTGTCGAAGGCCCCGCCAAACCCCCACTTGCCACAAAGGCAGGTGCATCGGGCGCGCGCCCCGCAAAGCCTTCCAAAAGTGTTTCCCCGGGGAAACACCCCGCAGGAGAGTTCAGCGCAGCTAAGCACCCTACCGAACAGCGCATGCGGGAAGATACGATCGATGCCAGCGCGCTCATCCGCCGGACTGTTTCTGGCCTCAGCGACACCGCCACGCGCGGTTTCATGGCGGACGACACGATCCAGCACTTGCGCGAGACGTGCCCGGGTTGGGACTTGCACGCACTTCACGCAGACTTCGAGCGCTGGGTGAATGCCGATGCAGCGCGGCTTCCTGCCAATTGGCAGAAGGCCTTTATCGGATTCGTGAAGCGTCATCACGAAAAGCACGGGCACACACTGCGCCGTTAGGGCGCGCTCTGCCACCTGTTCCTGTTCGCAAAATGTCGGCCAAATGTCGTCGCGCAGGAAGCGTCCGTTCCTGATGTGTCGGGCTTTCCCTGGCGGTATCTCCGGGCAATTTCGGCGACAGCCGCTTCTCCACAGAATTTGAACCTCTATCCCGGTGTTCCGTGCGAAAGTGATTCAATGCCGACCGACTATCTGGCCCATTGCACCGACCATCGATACATCGGGAACAGCGTTTCGCGCAGGTTCGACCTATCGGGAACACGCCTTCGACCTATCAGGAACGAATCGTCGGACTTTCAGGAACGCAGCTTCGACATTCCGGGAACGCGGTTTGATGCGCGACTCACGATGGCAAGGCGAGTCGGGGCCGCTGGCGCAGCCCCTAACTTATCTAACCCAATCTAAAAGCCTTCTAACCTTGCCGGAAGCTTCGCTTTTATCGGGAAAAGGGGAGAAGGGATCAGTCCTGAACAGCAATGCCCAGCTTTTGCAGCCGTGCGTCGATCTCGGCCATTTCTGCGTCGAAACTGCTGAGGATCGCCGCGACTTCCGGGACTGTCCCAACGACGCCGGGTGGGCGACCACGTGCGGCAGAGCGCAAGCCCAGCGCAGTCGCAACATCGGGGGCAACATAGGTCCGCCAGGATTCTCGGCCGGAAATTTCGGCCATCAGCCCCAGTGCAGTTGCGCGCTCCAACAGCTTGCCTGCGCCTGACACGGTGAGGCCGAGCAGCGGCGCGAGGCTGCGGGCGGCGAGGCAGGGGCGGGTGAGGGTGAGGCGGCCGAGATCAGCGAGTTTGCCGGGGCGGTGTTCAGCGGCAATGGCCGTGGCCGCGCGCCGGGTGCTGGCTTCAAGCCGGTCAAGGCGCTCCAGCCCGTCTTCAGCGCGCTTCTGCACGGCCTTGAGCAGCCGGCGCAGGAGCACCGGGCGCGGATCGGTGGCGAAGCGCTGTGACGGCTCTCCCAGCGCCATGCAGGGCAGGGCATGGCGGGTGAGGCCGAGGCGGCGCAGGGTGAGGGGGAAGGCAAGCCAAGGCGCGATGCTGCGGTCTGCGCGCGCTGAGGCATCGAGCAGGTGCAGTGCGCGGATCAGGGCCGGGGCGGTTTGCCAGCCTTCGGGAGGGTCGAACGTGAAAGGCAGGCCTTCGCTCCAGTGGCGGCCATCCGGTTCGGAGAGCAATGCAAGCCAGCCATCGTAGGCGGCAAAAGGTTCATCCTCGGTGCGGGGCAGGGCGCGGCCGGGCAGGCGCAGGGCGCAGCGCTCCGCAATAATGTCGATTTCCTCGATCTGCGAAAGTTGCAGGTGCAGGCCGTGTGCATATCCTGTCCACGAGGCGCGCAACATCCATCCCGGACGCAGCGAACTCGCAGAAACGCGGGCGTCGAGCCGGGCGAGGGCGGCGCTGGCTTGCCCGAAGGCATCGGCCAGCGCGGCTGTCCACGGCAGGGCAGTGAGAGGAATAGGGGTGGCCATTATGTCCGATTATAGACTGAAACACATCATTCAGTCCACGTGCTTTGATGACCCTTGGCGCAGTGATCTGGCACCTCCGGCGGGGCCATCTCGCGTCGGCTGCACAATCCGGCTGCGCGGCAAGTTTGGTTCCGGTGATCGGGGCGGTGCTGACCAGCTTGGCGTTCGTGTCGCTGTTCACGCTGACCAAAAGTTCCAGCCCGACAATCTCGGCGGCGCTGACGTGTTTCCTGTTCTTCCTTGCGTCCACCGCGTTTTCGATGTTTTCGGTGCCCCATCTGGCGGGCGTGTTTTGCCTGGGCGCGTGCCTTGGCCCGATGCTTTTCGGCAAGGCTTATGACGCATGGGGCGGATATGACGCGGCGCTGATGTTGTCGGCTGCGGTCCTGCTTGCCGTTGTGGTGCTGATTGCCACGCTTGGTGCCTATCGCACCCAAAAGCTGGACTGAACGGGCGCGTCGCTGCAGGTCGCGCCCGCGCGGTCAGGCGGCGTCCCAGCCATTGCGGATGCAGGCGTATCCTTCGGTGTAGACTTCTTCGGGATTGGCGAAGAAATCGCGCCAGACGCGGGTAGCGGCGGCGAGTTCGGGCAGCGCTTTGCCGAAGGCTTCGATGGTCAGCCAGCCATCATAGTTGAGCGATTTGAGCGCCGCGATGGTTTCGGCAATGCTGGCATGGCCCCGGCCCGGCGTGCCTCGGTCATTTTCGCTGATATGCACGTGGTTTACGTAGCCTTTGGCAAAGGCGGTGTGCAGCGCGGCAAGCGGGTCTTTCTCTTCGATATTGGCGTGGAAGGTATCGTAGAGAATGCCAAAGCCCGGCTCGTTCAACCGGTCGAGATATGCGCTGGTCTGCTCGCAGGTGTTGAGCAGGTAGCATTCAAAGCGGTTGAGCGGTTCGAGTGCGCAAGCAAGGCCTGCATCGCGCGCCTTTTGCGCCACGGCACTGTGGACTGTGGCGCAGCGATCCAGCTCTTCATCGGTCGGGCCATTCCCGGAAAACACGCCGAGCGGCTGAAACCACGGCCCCACCAGCGCCTGCGCGCCGAGGGCATGGGCGCAATCGATCACGCGATTGAGGTGATCGACAGCGCCAGCACGGGCTGCCGGATCAGCCGAAATCGGGCTGTGCGCTTCATCCGGGATCAGTGCAACCGATGTGCGTTCAAGCCCGAGATCATCGAGAATGCGGGCAAGCCTTTGAAAATGGCCAACGTCCGAAGGATCGAACAGCGGAATTTCAACGCCATCAAACCCGGTGTCCTTGAGCGACTTCAGGATGGCCACGTGATCGTTGGTCACGTGACCGGTCCACAGCAGCATGTTCATGCCGATTTTCATGGGCGCGGTCAGCTTTTGTTGCGGCTACGTTCGACCAGACGAACGGCGCCGAAGATGAAGAACAACGCCACCGGGATCACCGCGATGGTCTGGAAGCTTTGTTCGCCTGCATAGGCCAGCACTTGCTGCAGTTCGGGCGAGCCAGGTTGCAGCGCGGCAAAGGCATCCTGCCCGCCCGCCTTTTCAAGCTTGGCATTGTCATAGACCGCACCGAGCCGGGGAAGGACGAAATAGATGGCCATTGCGCCTGCAAAGCCCACCAACCCTATGCCCCACGGGCCGGAGCGGGGATAGCGGCGCGATACGGCGGCCAGCATCGTGGGCCACATGAAGCACACGCCGAATGCCCATACGGTGGCCGCAACCAGCGCGGTGAACGGGGAATTGGCCACGCTGAGCAGATAAAGCCCGATGGCTGCGGGAACCGTGCATATCAGCAGCAGGCCCATGTCCGAAAAGCGATGTTCGAGCGCACCTGCAAAATGCCGCATCACGAACATGATGGCCGAGACATAGACCAGCACGAGGATGCCGGGCATGCCAACCGTACTGGACAGCGTGACATCAACCCACGCGCCGGGGGCCAGTTCGCTGGACGCGGTGAGGAACATGATCGCAAAGAACACCCAGAAGCCGGGGCGTTTGAACGGTTCGGCCATCATCTCGGCAAACGGGACACCGGCCACGCTGCTTTCAGTCTGCGGAAAGGAATGGCGCATGGCCCATAGCGCAACCAGCACGCCGGGCACGATGTTGAGCGCGACAAGCGCCTGCCACGGCAGATCGAGCGCGCGGAAGAACAGCACCGAAAGCAGCCCGCCAACAATCAGACCGGCTGGCCACCATGCATGCAATGCGTTGAGTTTGCCGGTTTTCTGATCGGGAAACAGCGTGGTGATGACCGGGTTGACCGAAGCTTCGGTTGCCCCCCAGCCAAAGCCCCACAGCACCATTCCCAAATTGAGCAGCAGGTAAGTTGCGCCGCCCGCACTACCGGCAACGAGCACCAGCACAGGCCCGGCGACAAAGCAGAAAGCGGCGAACAGGATCACCTTTTTTGCGCCGAACCGATCAAGCAGGGGGGAAATCACCAGCAGCGACATGGCAAAGCCAAGGAACGAATTGCCGAGCACCGTTCCGATCATTTCGCCCGAATGCTCAGGATCGATGGGATCGAGCAGCGCGGTCTTGATCGCGCCCGCAGCGCCTGCGCGCACCGCGTTGGCCAATGCCGCTGTGAACAGCGCCAACACGCAGATCCAATAGATCGTGGTGCGCTTCTCCGCCTCCCGCTCCATGCATTTCCCCCTTTTGCATCTGTTATCGTTGGCCGGCATGCTGCGCGGCCATGTGCATCCAAGTTGTCTAACGCTGTCTATCGGTTGCGACAAGCGAAGTTCGTGCCGCGACCCACCATATTGCGGCAGCAGGCCGGTTGCCAACGCGCCTCGCGCTCGCCTATCGCGGCACGAATGCATTGAAAGGGCAGGGCATGACGATCACTTTGCACACCGAAACCCGGGGCAACATTGGGCACATCCGGTTCGGAAAACCGCCGTTCAACTATGCCTGTCCCGAATTGCTGCGGCAGATTGCCGATGCGATCGATGCTTTTGATGCATCGGTGGAAGTGCGCTGCATTGTGCTGTCGTCCGAAGGCAAGCCGTTCTGCGGCGGGGCCGATCTGGTGGGTGACGAGGCGATTGCCGGTGAAGCGGGTATGGACGCCGTTGCCGGGCTGTATGGGCAGGCCATGCGCATTTTTCGGCGTCGCAAGCCGATGGTGGCGGCAGTGCAGGGTGCCGCAGTGGGCGCCGGGCTGGGGCTTGCGCTGGCGGCCGACTTCCGCGTGGCCGCGCCTGCTGCACGTTTTTCGGCCAACTTTGTCCGGCTGGCGTTCCATCCAGGCTTTGCCATCAGCCACGTGTTGCCCCGTGTGATCGGAGAGCAGAAGGCCGCATGGATGCTGCTTTCAGCGGCGCGGATAAAGGCGGAGGAAGCGCTGGCTTGGGGTTTGGCCGACCGGCTGACCGGGCAGGCCGAGTTGCTGGACGGCGCGTTTGATTTTGCCGCACAGATCGCGGCGAACGCACCGCTGGCGCTTGAGGCCGTGCGGGCCACGATGATGGCCGATACGTTGGCAAAGATCGAAGCGGTGCTGGCGCACGAACACGCCCAGCAATCGATCCTCAAACAGACCGCCGACTATGCCGAGGGCGTGGCTTCGGTGTTTGAGCGTCGGGATGCGAAGTTCGTTGGCGGTTAAGGCGTCAAGCGGCGTGAGCAGCGTGGGCAGCGGGGGCAGTCGGGGGCATTGAGCACGCGTTCAGCCGCCCCGGCAAGGTCCAGCACGGCAAAGACATGCTGTTCGTGGCGCAGGATGACGACAATCGAGCGGTCATTGGCCGGTACTGCGCCGCCTGCGCCACAAGCGCTGGTCAGGGCGCGCCGAAGGTCGATCACCGGGATGACTTCGCCGCGCAGTTCCAGCGCGAAATCTGGCCGGTCACGTTCTCGGTCAACTGCACCTGCTCTGTCACACCGAAAGCATATTTGACGATCCGCACGGGTTTGCCTGTAAGATCGACAATCGGGTTGTAGGTGGCCTGAATCCAGATAGCGCGGTACTCAGCGCTGCGGATATGGTCGGGCGAACAGAACATCGAATGGTGCTGGCCCACGATTTCACGCAGCGAATAGCCGGTCGAGCGCGGGAAATTGTCGTTGGCACTGATCATTTTGCCATCAAGATCGAACTCAGTTGTGGCCTGCGCCCGTTCGATGGCGCGAACCTTGCCTTCCGATTCGGCATCCCGGCGGCACTGGTCGGTGATGTCATGCGCAAGTTGCCCCGCTGCGGCCAGCGCTTCAAGCCGCTGCTGCGTGGCGTCCATCGCGACGCTCAACCTGCGCAGGGCATCGCAATTCGTTGCAGCGTGGGTTAGCACTGTGGAGGTTGGCATTTTTCGGCAATGCCATCAGGACGATTGCTTGGGGCGGCGGAAAAGGGTGCGTGATGAAGATGATGTTGCAGGCCGCAGTTCTGGCCGGTCTTGTGCCGCTTTTGGCCAGTCCCGCCCATGCCGCGCCATCCGCCGAAGTTGTGGATACGGCAGACGCGCGGTTCGAAGCGGTGTGGAAGGCCGAATACGCTTGGCGTGAAGCGCAGCAGGGTCCGTTCGAAGACGTGACCGGCAAGGGCGCAAAGGGGTTGCCCGATCTTTCCGATGCGGCGCAGGCGGGGCGGCTGGCGAAGTGGGATGCGGTGCTGCGCGATCTGGCGGCCATCCCGGTGGAGCAATTGACGCCCGCCCGGCGGATCGACTTTGCGGTTTACAAAGGGCAGGTCGAGGCGTTGCGGAATGCGCAGTTCTATCGCGAATATGAAATGCCGTTCAATTCGGACAGCAGCTTCTGGGGCGAGCTGATCGACCAGTCGCGCCGTCCGTTCAAGGACGAGAAGGCGGCGCGGATATACCTGAAAGTGATGGCGCAACTGCCGCGCTATTATGACCAGCAGATTGCGCAGATGCGCAGCGGATTGAAGCGCGGTTTTACTGTTCCGCGCGTGACGCTGAAGGGCCGTGAAGTGGCCGTGGCGCAGGTTGCTGGGGCGAAGGATGCGGAAAGCTCTGCGTTCTGGCAGCCCTTTGCCACTTTGCCTGCGTCCATCCCGGCGGCGGTGCAGGATGAACTGCGCAACGAGGCCCGCGCCGCGATTGCCGGTGGGGTGACCCCGGCGCACCAGAGGTTGCTGGCGTTCCTGCAGACGGAATATCTCCCCAAGGCGCGCGCTGGCATCGCCGCAGCGGACCTGCCCGATGGCCGCGCCTATTACCAATCGAAGATCCACGAATATGTGACGCTGGACCGGACGCCGGAGGACATCCACAACATCGGCCTCGCCGAAATGGCGCGCATTCGGGCGCAAATGGCCGAAGTGATGGCGCAGGTGAAGTTTACCGGCGACCTGAAAGCGTTCCTGACCCATCTGCGCACCGATCCGCAGTTCTATCCCAAGACGCCAAACGAGCTGCTTTATCGCGCGGCGTGGATCGCCAAGCAGTTTGATGGAAAGGCGGCGCAATATTTTGGCCGCCTGCCGCGCAGCCGCTTTGCGATCAAGCCGGTGCCCGATGATATTGCGCCATTCTATACCAGCGGGCGCGGCGGGCCGGGGGTGTACCTGATCAACACCTACGATCTGCCATCGCGCCCGTTCTATGCACAAGTGGCGCTGACCCTGCACGAAAGCGCGCCGGGCCACGCCTTCCAGATGCCGCTGGCGATGGAAAACAAGGACTTGCCCGCGTTCCGGCGCGATACCTACCTGTCCGCTTATGGCGAGGGCTGGGCGCTCTATACCGAGACGCTGGGCGTGGAAATGGGCATGTACGAGACGCCCTATGACCGGTTCGGGATGCTTAGCTATCAGGCATGGCGCGCATCGCGGCTGGTGGTGGACACCGGCATTCACGCCAAGGGCTGGAGCCGCGACGACGCGCGGGCCTACATGCGCGAGAACACCGCACTGTCCGAGCATGAGATCGAGACGGAAGTGGACCGCTATATCTCATGGCCGGGGCAGGCGCTATCCTATTACATGGGGCAGCTGGCAATATTGGACGCGCGGCGCAAGGCGGAAGCCGCGCTGGGCGGCAAGTTCGACATTCGCGGCTTTCACGATGCGGTGCTGGCGCTGGGCGGAGTGCCGCTGCCAGTGATCGACCAGCGCATCGACCAACTGATCGCCGATGGGGGCAAGGGGCCTTATTCGGGCGAGGAGTGAGATGCCGGTGCGGCAGGCTTTGCTTTGCCCTTGCGCCCGGCGTTGAAGACCACGAACGATCCTACCGCAACCGCAAAGAACACAAACATCAGGATCCAGGTGAGCGCCAGCATGGCTGCGATGTTGTCGATGCTTGCCGCTGTCCAGATCGTCGATGGATCGTTGCCCGATATTTCAAGGAGATAGCGGTAATCGCCGGGGCACTGGTGCCGAGGATCAAGCGCTTCGTGCGCATCGGGGCGGTTGGCCAGCAGCAGGATATCGCGCTTCCATTCGCAGCCGAGCAGCAACGGGCCTTCAATGCCGGGAGCGGTGGTGACGAACCGCATGTGCAGGTAGACCTGCGTCAGCAGCGACGCGGCGAAAGCTATGGTCCCACCAATGAACACGCGGGCATAGCCCTTGCGCGTGCGCGGTAGGAACTGGAAGATCATCGCCATTGTCAGGAAGCTGAGCGTGGCGGTGACGAAATCGAGGTTCTTTGGCCAAGGCGGGGCAAGACCGGATGCCGAACCGATAATCGGCGCGATCACCGCGCCTGAGGCGGCGAGTGCGCCAACGGTGCCGAACTTTTTGAAGATGGCAAGGAAATCATCGAGTGCCGACATGCTACTGCGCTCCAAGATTGATCGGTCGGGGCAACAACTGCAGGTCCAGCTTTCCACTGCGGGGAGAAGCACCAGCCTTTTCCAGATGGAACCGGAAATGGCGGCCAGTGATACTGGCGAACGAGCCATAGACCTGATTCCATCCGCAACGCGTGTCGAAAACGGTCTTGTATCTGATCTCGCACAGCTGCGCTTTCATTTCCGTGGCGATCCAGAGCGTTGTGGCTGGTGGAAGCAGAAACTGCACGGGCGGTGAGGCGCTGGCGTAAGA
>Ga0209066_10000355_pt1 | contig 68028 bp, 57 predicted proteins | sample All_14_2_FD_187198 | JGI IMG/M metagenome (GOLD analysis project Ga0209066, IMG submission 187198) | Freshwater microbial communities in response to fracking from Pennsylvania, USA - Allegheny Zone_MetaG_DW_15 (SPAdes) (version 2) ...
TGCCAGTTCCAGCGCGTTAGCAATGCGCTGGTTGATTCCCTTCGCCAGTTCAGCCGCATTTTTGCCGCTGCTTTCGGCGAACAGTATGGCCACGCCGAGGTCGTTTGGTGCCGGCCGACTGGCCTCGACGGTGAACTCGATGCTTGGCCCTGATGTCTCGGTTGCGGCGGCGGCGGGAAGTGTGGCGAAAGGCCAGGCGAGGGCCGTGCCGAGGGCAAGGCAAGACCAGATTTTTAGACGCATGGGGAAGCTCCTGGGCTGATTGATGGCGTGCATGCCGATTCAGGATTGTGCCGAATGCGCGAGATATACCGCAGTTTGCCGCACCCGCGGTGGTTCAGGCTGTAAGGACGCATTGCTTGGACAGGGTGTCGTTGTCATGGATGTCGTATCCGCGATTGACCATGCCCGAGTTGGACGGCATGCTCCTGGTCTTTTGCCCTCCGTCCCATGTCCCCACGTCTGATTGGCGCGCTTTGTGTCGCCATTTCCGCGGCAGCCTTCGGTTCGATGGCGATATTCGCGCGCCAGGCCTATGCGGGCGGTGCAGAGGTGGTTTCCGTGCTGCTGCTGCGCTTCGTCTTCGCCGCGGTATTGATGACGGGGTTCATGCTGGCGACGGGTCGGCGCTGGCCCCGGGGGCGCAATTTGCTGCTGCTGCTGGTCATGGGCTGCGTATGCTACGTCGGGCAGTCGATGACTTTTTTCTCGGCACTGAATCACGCCTCTGCCGGTTTGGTGGCTTTACTGCTTTACCTCTATCCCTTTCTCGTGACTCTGCTTGGTGCGCTGGTTCTGCGACAGCCTTTGGGTCTGGGAAGAGTGCTTGCAGTCGTCGCGGCTTTGCTTGGCACGGCCCTTACCTTGGGCGGCGGACTCGGGGGTGAGCCGCTGGGAATTGCACTTGGCGTGGCGGCGGCCGTGATCTATTCGATCTACATTCTGATGGGGGCCCGGGTGCTGGTGCAGGAGGATCCGCTGTCTGCGGCTACTGTCGTCATGATTGCCGCTGCCGTGGTATTCGCCGGGCTGGCATGGCAGCAGCAACCCGTCTTTCCACAAACGGTGTCGGCGTGGTCGGCAGTGGTGGCGATCGCCGTCGTGTGTACGGTCGTGGCGATGCTCAGCTTCTTTGTCGGCATCCGCTATCTGGGGGCAGCAGATGCGGCAACTTTGTCGACGCTCGAGCCTGCGGTGACGATCATGCTCGCGGCGATGTTCCTGGATGAGCCTTTCGCCCCACTGCAGATTCTTGGTGGCACGATCATCCTCGCAGCCGTGATCTGGCTCACTCGGGCCGGCGCGCGGGAGCCGGCCTAGTCCGTCAGACCGAGGGCTTTTCCAGTACCGTCGCCGGGTCGATGGCGCGCAACTCGGATTCGTAGAGACGGGCGTTGTCGACGTAGTGGCTGGCGTTCCACTTCAAATGTTCTATTTCGGCGTCTGACAGTTCGCGGATCACGCGTCCGGGTGAGCCTACGACAAGCGAACGGTCCGGAATCACCTTGCCTTCGGGGATCAGCGCGTTGGCGCCAATGATGCAATGTTTGCCGATGACCGCCTTGTTCAAGATGACGGCGTTTATGCCGATCAGGCTGCCGTCGCCGATCATGCAGCCATGCAGCATCGCCATATGGCCAACGGTGACACCTGCGCCAATCGCCAGGGGCACGCCCTTGTCGTTATGGAGCACTGAGCCGTCCTGAATGTTGCTGCCATCGCCGATCGTGATCGGATCGTTGTCGCCGCGAATGACGACGTTGTACCAGATGCTGACGTCGCGACCGGTGCTAACAGCACCGATGACCGTCGCATTGTGGGCGACCCAGGATCCTGCGCCAAAACGGGGCGTGCGATCGCCCAGGGCGTAGATGCTCATATGTATTCTCGCTGTCTCTGCCTACCGGCCCGTGCCGGCGGTCGGGGCGCGCATCATAGCAAGTGCATCATGCACTGCAAACCATGATGAACGGCCTCGTGATGTTCTGATGTATCTGATCTGGCGAGGAATTCAGGCCTCTTGCGACTGGCGTTTAGCGCTTTCACCGGGGCAGTGCTAGCATGCGTGCCGCAACCGGATATCCCACATGCTCAGCTACCGTCACGCCTTTCATGCCGGCAATCATGCCGACGTCCTGAAACACACCGTTCTGCTCGAACTGCTGTCCTACTTCAATCGAAAGGACAAGCCTTGGCATTACATCGACACGCATGCAGGTGGTGGTTGCTATGCGCTCGACAGCGAGCAGTCAGGCAAGACGGGCGAGTACATGGAAGGGATAGGTCGGCTGTGGCAACACAATACTCTTCCCGAGCCGCTCGCGGCCTATCGGGCGGCCGTCGCGCAATTCAATCCACACGGACGGTTGCTGTTCTACCCAGGGTCGCCTGCGTTGGCGATGACGCTGGCCCGGCCTCAAGACCGGTTGCGCCTGTTCGAGCTCCATCCGGCTGATTTTGAGTCGCTTGAGCGCACTTTTGCCAGTGAGACCGAACGTGTTCAGTGCCGCAAGGCCGATGGTTTCGGCGCCCTCAAAGCGCTTCTACCGCCCACGTCGCGTCGTGCGGTGGTGTTGATTGATCCGCCCTATGAGGTCAAGGACGACTATCGGCATGTTGTCGATTGCGTGAAGGACGCCATACGACGCTTTCCTACCGGTACTTATGCAGTGTGGTATCCCATGCTTGCGCGTCCGGAAGCGCGCGGCCTTCCGGCGCGGCTTGCTGACCTGGGTGCCGACAGCTGGCTGGATGTCCGGCTTGCCGTCCGCCAGCCACCTCGTGACGGATTCGGTATGTTCGGTAGCGGCATGTTCATCATCAATCCGCCCTGGGTGCTCCCTGAGCGGCTGGAGTCAATCATGCCTTGGCTGGTCAGCGTGCTGGGGGGCGATGAGGGCGCGGGTTTCGACCTTGAGCATCATATCGAATGAGCACCGATACACTCCTGGCGCTGAGGGATGCATTGCGGCAGTTCGCAGCTGAGCGCGACTGGGATGTGTTTCACACCCCCAAGAACCTTGCTATGGCGCTCTGTGGCGAGGCAGGAGAGGTCATCGAGCATTTCCAGTGGCTGACGGCTGAGCAGTCTGCCGACTTGGCGCCAGAGGTGCGTGCTGCGGTGGCGCTGGAGTTGGCAGACGTGCTGCTTTATTTGGTGCGCTTGGCGGATGTGCTGGAGGTGGACCTCGCCGAGGTGGCAGAGCGTAAGTTGCTCATCAACGCCCAACGCTATCCGGTAGACAAGGCGCGTGGGCGCGCGGACAAGCACGATCGCCTTTAAACGATTGGCCGAGTCGCTACGCGGGTGATGTGGCGCCAATGCTGCGTTGCAGCGCCAAACAAGAGCACTGTCGTGTAAAGCCGATTGGGTGTCCGTCAATTTTCTGAAACAATAGCGACCTTGTTTATTTCGGGACACGTAAAGTGGACCTGCAGCATATCAGTGAAATTGAACGTGCCGCCCAAAGCGGCCGGGGTGAACTTCTGCGGCTGGGAATCGGCCTGCTCTTCATTGTGGGTGTGATGTTCTACGCCGCCATGCGCGGTAGCGGCGAAGGTGGGTTGATGCTGGTCATGGCCGCCATGGTGGGCGGTTACATGGCGATGAACATCGGTGCCAATGATGTTGCGAATAACGTCGGCCCGGCCGTGGGCTCGAAAGCCCTGAGCTTGGCCGGGGCGCTCGTGATCGCCGCTGTCTTCGAAGCGGCGGGTGCCTTGATCGCCGGGGGTGAGGTCGTTGGCACGATCCGGAACGGCATCATCAATCCAGACCTGATTACCGATTCCGATACCTTTGTCTGGATCATGCTTGCGGCGTTGCTGGCTGGGGCGCTGTGGTTGAATTTTGCGACTGCGGTTGGTGCGCCGGTGTCGACCACACATTCGATCGTCGGTGCCGTGTTGGGTGCCGGCATGGCCGCAGCGGGCCCATCGATCGTGGATTGGGCAACCATGGCGAATATCGCGGCCAGCTGGATCGTGTCGCCCGTGCTCGGCGGGGTTTTCGCCGCGGCGTTCCTGTATCTGGTCAAGCGCAGCATCACTTATCAGTCGGATATGGCCGCGGCTGCGCGCAAGATGGTGCCGTTGCTGGTGGCCTTCATGGCATGGACCTTTGGCACCTATCTGATCCTGAAGGGCTTGAACAAGGTCTGGAAGGTCAGTTTCGTCAGTGCGGTCTTCTACGGCTTGCTCATCGCCATTCCGGTGTTTCTGCTCGTGCGCCGGGCAGCCTCGTCCAACTCAGGCTTGATTGCCAATACCAAGCAGAGTGTGAACCGCCTGTTTACCGTGCCGCTGATTTTTGCTGCCGCATTGTTGAGTTTCGCGCATGGTTCCAACGACGTTGCCAACGCTGTGGGGCCGTTGGCCGCAATTGTCGATGTGGTCACACACGCGGGTGTGGTCAACAAGTCGGCGCCGATTCCGACTTGGGTGATGATGGTGGGTGCGCTGGGCATCGCTCTCGGACTTGCGCTGTTCGGGCCGAAGGTGATTCGCACGGTCGGCTCCGAGATTACGGAGCTGGATCAGATGCGTGCTTATTGCATCGCCATGGCTGCGACACTGACCGTGATTGTTGCAAGCCAACTCGGCCTGCCGGTCAGCTCAACGCACATTGCCGTGGGCGGTGTGTTCGGTGTTGGCTTCCTGCGCGAATACCTGAAGAGTAACTATGACCGGATGGTGGCCGAGATCAAGGCCCACCACCCGGAAGGCGATCTTGCAGCGATCGAAGCGTTTATCGCGCGTTTCGAGAAAGCCTCGATCGAGCAGAAGGGTGAGATGCTGCGTGACCTCAAGGAGCGCTCGAAGAAATCCGAAGATCCGGCTCACTTCTCCAAGCTTGAGCGTAAAGGCCTGCGCAAGGTCTATCGGCGAGAGTTGGTCAAGCGTTCGCAACTGATGCGTATCGCAGCAGCCTGGGTGATCACGGTGCCTGCCTCTGCGCTGATGGCGGCGATGCTGTTCTTCACCATCCGCGGCATGATGCTGCCCTGAGGTCGGCGCGTCGGATGAGTTTCATCGAACTCCTGACCGTTCTGGTGCTCGGCGCCGTCGTCTGGTTCTGGTTCGACAGTCTGAAGGCGCGTGAGGCGGGGCTGGACGCGGCGCGGCGCGCTTGTCTCAGGGAAGGGTTGCAGTTTCTTGACGAGACTGTCGTAGGGCACGGAATCCGGTTTGAACGAGACGACAAGGGGCATCTGGTATTGCGGCGTGGCTTCGACTTTGAATATTCATTGTCGGGCGATGACCGTTATCGCGGCGCGGTGGTCATCGAAGGGCGTGATGTCGTTTTGGTTGACACCGCCCAGCATCGATCCCGCGTCGTCAGCTTGTTCTGAAATCAGGCCGAAATTGCGCGGAAAAATTCGTTACGCGCTTGCGCAGAGCGTTCGAACTCGCCGGCGAAAGCCTGCGTGACCACGCGTTCGTCACCTCGTCGATCTTCACCCAGCAACAGGCACAGTTGTTCGGCTTCGATCACGCAGGCTGCGCCGGCGGCCTTGCCGTGCACGATCAATGCATCGGCGATATCGCGCGTCATCCACTCCTGGTAAGTAAAGCGGTGGCCGATCGCGTCGACCAAGCGAGCGATGCGGCCGAAGCCGTGCAGCCGTCCGCCTGGGATGTAAGCGACGTGGGCAACGCCGCGGAATGGGACAAGGTGATGGGGGCAGACACCATGAACCGCGATGCCGCGCACCACCACCATGTCACGGCGTTCGTCGGCAAACCCGTCTCCCAGCACTTCGGCAGGGTCCAGATCGTATCCACCCAGCAGGCGTTTTTGCCACAACTCACGTACGCGTAGTGCGGTACGACCGGTGTGCGCGGAGTCGGACTCGATGCCGCAAGCGCGCAGCAGGTCTTCGATCGCGCGTTCGAAGGCGGGCGCATCGAAGCTGCCGCTGCGGCCGATGCCCACGGTGTGCGGATGGGGCTGGGCGGGGTGTGCGTGTTCGTCGTGGGAGTGGCTTGACATGGCCGTTACGCTCTCCTTCTGCGCGGTCTAGCCCGTGATGATACGCGGATCGTGGCGACCCGAGACCTTCCGTTGGGTCAGGCGATGAAGACCGGGTCTGAAAACACCAGCGTACCGTCCTTGCGTGCCATCAGGTTATTGGCGTTCAGAATGTCGGGTAGCACCTGATAGTCTTCGACGAAATCCGACAGGGCCTTGAGCGCTTTCTGCATGTTCTCGCTGACTGCCAGCGGGTTTACCGTCATGTCGTAGAGGGCGATTCTGCCCATGTCCATGCCAAGCTTGCTCCATTGCTGGCAGGCCGACCAGTAGGTGTCGATCAGGCGCACCGCGACCTCCGCGGCAGGCGAGCCGTCCGCCAACGGGTACAACTTTTCCATCTCGATCAGGTGCAGTGGATAACCCGACAGGGCACGGCCGATGACGCCGTGATCGGCATGGATGACGGGAAAGTGTTCGCCGCGTGGGCGATCATCCGCTGTGTACAGAAAATAGTCGGCAGGCGAGCTGACGATTTTGTAGACCCGCTCGCCATCGCCCTTGTCGAGCACGATCGAATACTCGCCACGGCCGATTTCCGGCTTGCCGTCGAGAAGCGGATGGGCCGGTACGGGGTCCGGCAGCAAAACGCTGCCCCGACCCAGTTTAGCTCTGGCTGCGGCGAGGTCGATCATGTGCTCACTCCGTGCTTAGGCCATGATGTTATAACCAGCATCCACGAAATGCACGCCTCCGCTGATCAGGCGGCCCGCGTCGGAGACGAGGAAGGCGGTCAGTGCGCCGATGTCTTCAGGAGTGACCAGTGCATGCATCGGCGAGCGCTCGACTGCGGCAGCCATCAGGCCATCGAAGCCGGCGATGCCGGACGCGGCGCGTGTCATCAGCGGGCCGGGAGAGACGGCATTGACACGGATCCCCTTGCTGCCCAGTTCGGCCGCCATGTAGCGGGTGGCGGCTTCGAGTGCTGCCTTGCACAGGCCCATCACACCGTAGTTGGGAATCACCTTCTCCGAACCTAGGTAGGTCATGGTCACCAGCGCACCACCACCTGCCTTTTCAAGCAGCGGCTCGGCCTTCTTGGCCAGTCGTACGAAGGAGTGCGTCGACACATCCATCGCCAGTGCGAAACCGTCGGGCGAGGTGTCGACGACGCGGCCGTGAAGGTCATCGCGCTTGGCGAAAGCCATGCTGTGCACCGCGAAGTCGAGTTTGCCGTAGCGCGCTTCGATCTCGGCGAAAGCCGCGTCCATGGTTTCGGGCTGAGTAACGTCGAGCAGGAACGTGTCCTCGACGCCAAGACGCTGGATCACCGGTTCGATGAAGGCACGCGTTTTCTCGTTCTGGTAGGTGATGATCAACTTGGCGCCGGCCTCGGCGCAGGCTTCGGCCACGCCGGTAGAAATGGACTTCTCGTTGGCGATGCCGGTGATCAGGCCGACCTTGCCCTGCAAATTGACGATGGGATTCATGCTGTAGTCCTCGCGTTAGAGATTTGTGCGGTGCGAAAGCATCCGTGAGCGCATGTTGAGCCAGGATTCTTTCGCTAATTCGTGATTAAAGCGACAGGCGCTGAAACTGTGGATTGGAGTATATTCCGCATTGCAGCATTCCAGAACTGCTGCCCCACGCCAAATTGGCACAGAGAGCGCAACATGACACGCAATTCGTATATTTTCATGGACTTCGACGGCGTCACCCATCCGTGGGGTGAAGTCGAGGACTTCCGTTGTCTGCCGCTCATCGAGTCGGTGATGCGTGAGTTCGACGAGGTGCGCGTGGTGATTGCTTCCGACTGGCGCATGCTGTTTTCGATGCAGAAGCTGGTGGCTCGGTTCTCCGAGGACATTCGCCCCCGCATCGTGGGCGCAACGCCGCACATGCTGCCCAAGAACGGTGCAGAGCTGCACGGTCTGCGCGAGCGTGAGGCGATGCTTTGGCTTGCGCAGCATGAGCATGACCATCGCAATGCGGCCTGGTGTGCCCTGGATGACGCACCGGGCAACTGGATGACGCGCTCCCGTTTATTGCTGACCGACTTCAAGCGAGGCTTCACCGAAGAGGACGCTGTCGCACTGCGTCGTATGTTGCAGGGTTTTCGCGACGGCCTTGAATTCCGCCCGGGGGCTGGCGCTGCCGTTTCACTGTGGGCGCGCAGCATCGCCTGAAATCCTTTGCGATATGCGCGGACCGCATTGATTCGGCGGGTGTCGCTGTGCACAATGGGCGCCCATTTCTGAAGTTGGTGACGCCATGACCGCGCACGATAACGCGCTCCCGCCCGACCCCCTCGTTGGCCTGGTCGACAGCCAGGCACAGCGCCAGGCCGCCTACATGGCGCAAGAGGCGTTCGCGCGCGTCTTCCGCCTGAGTGTCGGCGAAGCTGACGATGTGCGTCGTCGTGGCGTGGATCAATTGCGCCGTGAGCTCGACGAATGGGCGAGCACCGGGGAGCGCGACGAGGCCTGTGCGCTGCGTCGCGCCTTGTTGCTGTCGGGCATGGACCAGTGGGGCGTGGCGTGGAGCCAGGCCTTCGATCTGGTTGCGATTCCGGGCTTGACCGAACTCATCGGCATGTTGCGCACCGGGCTCGATGTGACGAACGAAGCGCATTTTTTGCGGCAATTCGAGGCACTCGGCCAGGCCGAGGAGAATGCCATCGACTTCAAGGTCGAATTACGACGCGGCATTCATCTTGCGCTGTGGCATTCGTCCATTGCGACTCAGGACCGTGACGAAGCGCTGCGCCTGGCGTCCCAGTTGGGCGGTCGCTTGCTGGGCCTGACGCGCGAGATGCCTGTGGTCGGCTGGCGTCTGGTGGCGGATGCGCTCGCTTTCATTCAGATCCGTTGCCTGGCAGATGGCTTGGCCTCGGAGGGCGTGGCGCAAGAGGCCACTCAGGCATTGTTCGGTGCGTTGGCACGCGAACTGTCGAAAGAACAGTGGAACACGGTGATGGCCCATGCCACACGTGCAGTTCTTGCCTGGCAACATGCCACGCGGGCGTCGGAGCAGGTGCACTGATGGCACTGAAGGCAACCATTTTCAAGGCCGACATTCAGGTTGCGGACATGGACCGCGGCCATTATGCCGACTACAGCCTCACTCTGGCACGTCACCCGTCCGAGACGGACGAGCGCATGATGGTCCGTTTGCTGGCTTTCGCGCTGTTCGCTGATCCTGCCTTGGCTTTTGGCAAGGGGCTGTGTGTCGATGACGAACCCGATTTGTGGCAAAAAGACCTGACGGGAACCATTGAACGCTGGATTGATGTTGGTCAGCCGGATGAGAAGTGGGTGCGGAAGGCCTGTGGCCGTGCGGGTGAGGTGGTCGTGCTTACATACGGTCGGGCACTGGAGGTGTGGTGGAGTGGCGTGCGTGACAAGTTGGCGCGTCAAGCGAGCTTGCGTGTCATCGAGCTGGCACGTGAGGCCAGCGCCGACCTCGCCAAGATGGCTGAACGTACCATGCGCTTGCAGTTCAGCATCCAGGATGGTCATGTCTGGGTGACGAACGGTCGAGAGACGGTTCAGATCGAACCGCGGTATCTGCAGGGCGCCGACCGCGCATAAGAAATTTTTGAAGCGTGCTCAGCTTGAGGCTGCATCGGTTGAGGCGTACCAGTTGATCCAGCCCGGGATGTGATCTGCCGGCATGGGGCGCGCAATGCCGAAACCCTGGCCTAAATGGCATCCCACGTCGATCAGTGCGCGGGCATGATCGGGTGTTTCGACCCCTTCGGCGATGACTTCTCGGCCGAACGCCTGTGCAAGATGGACCACGCTGAGCACGATGGCACGATCGTCCGCATCCGACAGCATGTCGCGTACGAAGCTGCGATCGATTTTCAGTAAATCGATCGGCAAGCGGCGGAAATACGCCAGTGAGGCATAGCCGGTGCCGAAATCGTCCAGCGCAAGGCGTACCCCGAGCTGACGGCATGCGCTGAGGATGTCGAGGGCTTTGCGCATATCTGTGATCGCCGTCGATTCGACAATTTCGAGCTCCAGCTTTTGGGGTGTGATGTCGGGGTGCGCAGCGAGCGCTTGCTTCAGTGCATCGACAAAGTCGGGTTTGAGTAGGTGGCGCGCGCTGATATTGACGGCGACGGAGAGTTCGAGTCCGGCTGCAGACCACTGAGCAAGTTGTTCGAGTGCGGTGCCGATCACCCATTCTCCGAGTGAGACCTCCAGCTCATTGCCTTCGATAGCGGGCAGGAAATCGGCGGGTGGCAGCAAGCCACGTTCAGGGTGCTGCCAGCGCACCAGCGCTTCAACACCGACCGGCTTGCGCGTCGACATATCGACCTTGGGTTGGTAATGAAGGACGAACTCGCGCTGCTCAAGCGCCTGAGTGAGGCGTCGCAACAGATCCTGCTGCGCGCGCAGGTCCTGTTCGACACTGGCGTCGAAGAACTGCACGCAGTTTCGTCCGCGCTGCTTGGCACGGTACATGGCCTGATCGGCGTGACGAAGTAGCGTATCAGCATCGGCGTCATCCTCCGGGTAGAGGACCACGCCGATGCTGGCGGAAACGTTCACAGCTTCGTTCTGAATGCGGATGGGCTTACGCACTTCGTTGAGAATGCGCTCGAAGACGACCTGACTCTCGAGGTCCCCGAGCAGGAGCACGAATTCATCACCACCCAGTCGCGCGACGGTATCGACTGCACGCAGCATGGCCTGCAGACGTTGGACGATCTCAACCAGCAACTGATCGCCGGCTTCGTGGCCGAATCGATCGTTGATCGGTTTGAAGCCGTCGAGATCGAGCATGCACACGGCAAGGGGGCGTCCACTGCGGTCGGCGTGGGCGATGGCATGCCGAAGACGGTCATCGAGGAGTCGTCGGTTCGGGATGCCGGTCAGCGGGTCGAAGTGAGCGATGCGGTCGAGCTCTTCCGCATGGGCCTTGAGCCGACTGATGTCGGAGAACACCGCGACATGGTGGATCAGGCGGCCGCTGTCATCCTTCACGCGGGTGATCGACAAGGACTCCGCATACGGCTCGCCGTTCTTGCGTCTGTTCCACACCTCGCCCCGCCAGTGGTCCCGCTCCGAGAGGCTCTTCCACATCGAGGCATAGAATTCGCGATCCTGTCGGCCCGAACTCAGAATCGAGGGGTTGTGACCCAGCACTTCCTCGCGGCGATAGCCGGTGATGCGAACGAAAGCCGGGTTGACATCGACGATGCGGTTTTCGCTATCGGTGATCAGAATCGCTTCGTAGCTGTTGGTGAATACACTGGCTGACAGACGCAGCAACTCCTCGGCTTGTTTGCGTTCCGAGATGTCCTGATGGGTGCCGACCATGATCAGCGGCTGTCCTTCGACGGTTCGCGAGATCAGGCGACCGCAGTCGAAAATCCACATCCAGTGTCCAGCCTTGTGCCGAGCTCGGGTCTCAAAGCGATAGTCCGGCAGTTCGTCTTTGAAGTGTCGTTCCAGCAGGGTGTTCAAGGTCTGAAGATCGTCGGGATGCACAAGACGCTTCCAGGTTTCGATCGAGATCGGCGCCAATTCGTCCAGGCTGTATCCCAGCATGTCGACCCAACGTGCGTTCAGCTTGAGCTCGCCTGTGACGACGTTCCACTCCCATGTGCCGACCTGCGTTGCTTCGAGAATGTTGTCCAGACGTTGGCGTTCAAGTTCGATGGCTGCGGCCAGGGTGGTCGAGCGCTTGTGGGCCGCACCCAGCAGGCGATTGCCCCGCGCGAGTCCCACTGCAAGCACCAGAATGATGATGCCCGCCGCTGAAAGGGCGAGAATCCAGGCGTTGTACCGCCGCATCACATCGCGCCAGGTAAAGTCGGGCAGGGTGTCGAAGGGGGCAACGCGAAGCGCCCGCATGGCGACTTCGACCGAGGTGTAGTCGGCGGGAATGGTAAAGCCGTGGATCCCCGCCGCGCGGGCTGCGGGGGTGTTGGCATCCAGACTCAAGAGTTGGGCTGCGACCAGACGCGCAATCCGCTCTTCGACCTGAGGCAGTGCTACGAGGGGCCATTCCGGGTAGATGCGTGTCGAGGAAACATACGGGAAGCCCGGCAGGCGTTGTTCGTTGATGACTCGAACTTGCGTGCGGTCGATCCGTCCCTCGCTCGCGAGTTGTTCGAGCAGGCCGGTACGAATGAATCCGGCGTCGACTTTCCCTTGCAGCACGGCGTCGACCACGGGGTCGTGCACATCGGAGCCGGCGCGTACCTCCACCATGTCGGGTGCGATGCCAACCTGAAGCATTTCGTAGGCTTGGGCGATATATCCGCCAAGGAAATTACGATTCGGCGTGGCAATGCGCTTGCCGCGCAGGCTGACGAGGTCCGTGAGGTCGGTCCGATCGCTGCGCACCACGATGACGCCACCGATCGAGGCCGTCGGAATGCCTTCGTTTTGCGTCACCAGGGTCGCCAAGGCACCAGACAGCGCGTTTTCACCGCGTAGTGCGATGAAATGACTTGGATTGGTGAACACAAAATCCAGCTCGTGCCGCTGCAGTGCCGCTGACATCTCGTCGGAGTCCAGCAGCTTGAGCCGGATGGAGGCCTCCGGAACGGCCGTCGCGAGCGAGTCGGCCAAGGGTTGCCACGCTTGCTCCATGACCGGCTTGGGGCGGTACGCGAGAACGCCGAGGACAAGTTCCTGCGCAGCCTGCACGGACGAGGCGAGGCCGCAGGCAAGGAGTGCAAACACCCAAGCGTGACGAACAGAAGCAGGCAACGCAGGAAGCGCACGCAGCATCCTGCGTCGATAAACCATCATTATTCGCAAAGGTGTTTCATGGGCCGCGAATGATAAGTCCAGCGACCTACAAAAGGGCGTGACCGAGTTGTCACCCGGTCACGGTTTTCAATCTTCCTTGCGCTTGCGCGGCTTTCCAGCCGAATACGCGGCACCCGGAGAACGCGGGAACGGCTTGCCCGTCGGCGCGCCGTCGCGACGTGCTGCCGGGGCCGGACTCGGCCGATCGCGTTCCCACTTCCCGCGCGTGGCACCGGATTCGGTACGGTCCTGACGGCGCTCGAAATCACTCTTTTTCTGCCAGCCACCCTCGCGCCGCTCGCCGCCTGGAGCGCTGTCGCGCGGCGGGCGGCGACGTTCTGGCGTAGCGGCGGCCTCGGCGGCGGAGAGCGCACGGATGTTCAACTGCATCTGGCGCACGCGGGTACGCTTCAGGATGTCCATCAGGTCATTAGGCAGGTTGGCCGGTAGCTCAACGGTCGAAAAGTCGTCGAACAGATGGATCTGACCGATGAATTTGCCTTCGATCCCGCCTTCGTTGGCAATCGCGCCAACGATCTCCTTCGGGCTTGCGCCCTGGTTGCGGCCGACCTCGATGCGATAGCGCACCAAGGCGCCGTCGGCGAAGGATCTGCGTCGCGCGAGGATCTCGTCACGATTGGGGCGCGGCGTACGCTCGCGCGCAGCGCCAGTGGTGAAGTGCTCCTCACGCGGAGCACGACCGCCACTACCGGGCTCGGCGGTGGCCAGGTCCCAGCCGCGGCCGGATTGTTCGATCTGCAGCGGACGCTCGCGCTGGGCGAGCAGCGTCAGCGCGGCCGCGACCTCGTGGATGTCGAGTTCATTCTCCTCGACGAGGTCATTCACGATACTCATGAAGAAACCGAGATCCTCACTGCCAATCGCATCGACCACCTGGCGCTTGAACTGTGCAACACGCAGGTTGGTGACCTCTTCGCTGCTCGGCAGCGCGATTGGCGTAATCGGCTGGCGGGTGGCGCGTTCGATCATCTTCAGCATGCGCGTTTCACGCGGAGCCACGAAGAGAATGGCTACGCCCTCACGACCCGCACGGCCGGTGCGGCCGATACGATGCACGTAGGCTTCGGTGTCGTAGGGAATGTCGTAGTTGATGACGTGCGACACACGCGGCACGTCGATGCCGCGTGCAGCGACGTCAGTGGCGATGACGATGTCGAGGGCACCACTTTTGAGCTGTTCGATGACGCGCTCGCGCAGGCCCTGGGTCATGTCGCCATTCAGCGCAGCGGCCGCATAGCCTCGGGCGGTGAGTTTGTCGGCGAGTTCCTCGGTGGCGATCTTGGTGCGCACGAAGACGATGGCAGCGTCGAAGCTCTCCTCGGCATCGAGGATGCGGCTCAGCGCATCGAGCTTGTCCACGCCGCGCACCAGCCAGTAGCGCTGGCTGATTTTCGATACGGTCGCGGTCGCGGCGCGGATCTTGATCTCTTCGGGTTCGCGCAAGTGACGGCGTGCCACATCGCGAATCACGTTGGGCATCGTGGCCGAGAACAGCGCGGTCTGGCGTGCTTCCGGCGTGTGCTCGAGGATCCATTCGACGTCGTCGATGAAGCCCATACGCAGCATCTCGTCGGCTTCGTCGAGGACGATGGCCTTCAGTGCGTCGAGCTTGAGGCTCTCGCGCTCGAGGTGGTCCATGACCCGGCCTGGCGTGCCAACGATGACCTGCGCGCCGCGCGACAGTTGGCGCAACTGGACCACCATGCTCTGGCCGCCATAAATCGGCAGCACGTGGAAATTTTTCAGGTGGTGGGCGTACTTGGCGAAGGCTTCTGCGACCTGAATGGCCAGTTCGCGCGTGGGCGTCAGCACGAGTACTTGCGGTCGGGTATCCGACAGGTCGAGGCGTGCCAGCATGGGCAGTGCGAAGGCGGCCGTCTTGCCGGTGCCGGTCTGGGCTTCGCCCAGGATGTCGCGGCCGGCCAGCAACTGCGGGATGCAGGCGGCTTGGATGGGCGACGGCGTCTCGTAGCCAACTTCAGCCAACGCGGACAGGAGGGGCGCAGGCAAGTTGAGGTCGGCGAAGCGCAAGGTGGCCTCAGGGCTGGCGGATTCGGGGCGGTCAGAGTCGGTCATGGCAGTCGGGCCGCAGGGGCGGCGAAGTGCAGTTGCGCTGCGAAGTCGCGATTATCGGCGATTCCGGCGCAGCAAACGAAAAAAGCGGCTCGTGGCCGCAGCAGGGCAATCCGGCAGAGGCACGCTGTAAAAACAAAAACGCGGCGCAAGGCCGCGTTTTGGATCAATCGATGGACGTCAGCGACGTCGTATCGATTACAGCGGGCGGATATTGGCCGCCTGCAGGCCCTTCGGGCCGGTCTTGACTTCGAATTCGACGCGCTGGTTTTCGGCCAGGCTCTTGAAGCCCTTGCTCTGGATTTCAGAGAAGTGGGCGAACAGGTCGTCGCCGCCGTTTTCCGGGGTGATGAAGCCGAAGCCCTTGGCGTCGTTGAACCACTTGACGGTACCGGTTTGAGTGCTCATTTGCGTTCCATATAAAAAATGACTGGGCTTGCGCCCCAAAATGCAGGAACGATCAAGAAACGTAATCCAGAGGAATCAGACCGGCACGCGCTCTTGTAGAACACGCTGGGTAACCACCAGAACAACCACTGCTTGAATCGACTGCGAGCCGCACAATACACGGTTTCCGGGGCGTGGGGAATTTATTTCGCGTGAAAGGCGAAAAAAAGTGGGATCGGTCGCCGCGGTGATTCACAGAGGCGTCTGTATGTATCGCTGCGTCTCCATATCGGTGGTGCGATGGGATAATGCGCGGACGTTCAAATTGGTGATTCCAGCATGCCCATACAGTGGTTTCCCGGTCACATGGCCTCGGCGCGCAAAAAGGCGGCCGAGGCCATGGCGGCCATCGATGTCGTCATCGAGGTGACGGATGCACGGTTGCCCGAAGCCAGCAGCAACCCGATGATTTCCGAGTTGCGTCGGTTCCGTAATCGTCCTTGTCTCAAGCTGCTTAACAAGTCCGACCTCGCCGACCCGGCGGCGACGCAGGCCTGGATGGATTTCTACAATCGTCAGCCCGGCGTGAGGGCCGTCGCCATCTCGGCGAAGAACGCCTCCGAGGCGGCGCGCATTCCGGCGCTGTGCCGCCAACTTGCGCCGCATCGTGACGATGGCACCAAGCCACTGCGCATGATGATCATGGGTATTCCCAACGTTGGAAAATCCACGCTGATGAATGCCTTGCTGAAGCGCAAGGTGGCCAAGGTCGGAGATGAGCCGGCGGTGACCAAGCATCAGCAGACACTGGATCTCGGGCCCGGCATGACGCTGACGGATACGCCGGGCATGATGTGGCCCAAGATCGACTACGACCCGGATGGCTACATGCTGGCGGCGAGCCACGCGATTGGTCGCAATGCAGTGATCGACGAGGAGGTGGCGACCTTCCTCGGTGGCATCCTGCTGGAGCGCTACCCGGCCCTCCTGGCGGCGCGCTATCGCGTCGATTCAGCCGCACTGGATGCGCCAGGGTTGATCGAGGCGATTGGTCGTCGGCGTGGTTGTCTGGTGAAAGGGGGCGGGCTGGATCTCGAAAAGGCGTCGCTGATCCTGCTGCAGGACTATCGCGACGGCGCTTTGGGGCGCATCAGTCTGGAAACGCCAGCGTCGCGGGCACGCATGATTGCGCAGGTTGATGCCGCACGCGCCGAGGCAGGCAAGCCTGATGAACAGGCGAGAGAGGATGACGCCGACGAATAGTTCGGCGAGTGCGGTTGAGGTTTGAGGTCAGTCGGTCGTTGTCTCGACGGCGATCTCAAACCAGCGCAACCATTGTCCGCAGGCATTGCGCGGACCCCGCAGTGATCCATGCCAAGGCCCTTCGTTGCAGGCGCCACGCGTGTTCGACGGGTCGAGATGGACGGTGCGTCCATCGGCTCCGAGCGCACGTACGCCGCCCCAGCGGTTGCAGGTCGGGCAGCGGCGAGGTTCTGCGATCAGGATAGGGGCCATCGGTTGCGGTGCAGTGCGAGGTGTCCTCGATTGACGTGATGATAATCAAGCCGTGCTGTGCTCGGGAATTGACCTTGGGGTGCCAGGCGTGAAGCGCTGAGCGGCTTTGCTATGATTCGTCCATGAAAGTTTCGCGTTCCCGTTTCCTTGACGTGCGCGGTGTGCGCCTGCATCTGCGTGAGTGGGGTCGTGCTGGCGCGCCGCGACTCTACCTTTTGCATGGTTGGATGGATGCGTCGCCGTCCTTTCAGTTCATCGTCGATGCGCTCGTGCACGACTGGCATGTGATCGCCCCTGACTGGCGGGGCTTCGGGCGTAGTGGTTGGAGTGGCGCGGACGCCTACTGGTTTCCAGACTATTTTGCGGACCTCGACGCACTGCTCAGAGTTGTCGAGGGGGACGACGAGGCGCCGGTGCGGCTTGTCGGGCATAGCATGGGTGGCAATGTTGCGCTGATGTATGCCGGAATCCGTCCATCGCGTGTGGCGGGGGTGGTTGTACTCGACGCCTTTGGCTTGCCTGATCGGCCGGCCGTCGAGGCACCAGGGCGCTACCAGAAATGGCTCCGGGAACTGCGTGAGACGCCTCAGCCGCGCGTCTATCCGGATCGCGATGAGGTGGCTGCGCGTTTGCAGCGTGACAATCCGCGGCTCGATGCTGCTCGCGCGAGCTGGCTGGCGCAGGCGTTGGTGCAGGCGGATGGTGAGGGTTGGCGCATCGCGGGAGATCCGGCGCATCGGCGGGTGAATCCGATTCTTTATCGACGCGCCGAGGCAGAGGCCTGCTGGCGGCGCGTCACGGCACCCGTGCTGGCCATCGAGCCCGAGGGCGATCGCTTGCGCGAGCGCTTTGGCGTCAGCGATGCCGATCATGCCGCGGCCTTTGCCTGCTTCGAGTCGATCCGGGTGCAAACTGTGGCGGATGCCGGCCACAACCTGCACCATGACCAGCCCGCACCGGTGGCCGGAATCATCGAGGCGTTTTTCTTGTCCCAAGCCGCGTGAGCACCGCTTTTTACGCTTCAAGTACGGAACCTGCACAATGCATCAACTCAATGCCGATCTCCATTGTCATTCCACCGTGTCCGACGGCTGGCTCGACCCCGCCGACGTGGTGCGACGTGCCCAGGCGAATGGTGTCGAGGTGCTTGCGCTGACCGACCACGACGAACTCGGTGGACTCGAGCGTGCTGCGAAGACAGCGGCCGAACTGGGTGTGCGCTTCGTTCCGGGGGTGGAGATCTCGGTGTCTTTCGCGGGCGAGACTGTCCACATCGTCGGGCTCGGTATCGATCCGGACGAATCCGGCATTGTTTCGGGTCTGAAGCAGGTGAGAGCGGGGCGTGACGCCCGCGCGCGGCGCATTGCCGACGCGCTGGCTGCAGTTGGCATCCAGGGGGCACTGGAAGGCGCACACCGCTTTGCGCGTAATCCTGCGCTGGTCAGTCGCGCCCATTTCGCCCGTCATCTCGTCGCCAGCGGCGTGATGCCCGATGTCAGAACGGTATTCGACCATTACCTGGTGCGTGGTAAGCCCGGCTTTGTCGAGCACGAATGGGCGACGCTGGAGGAGGCCGTGGGCTGGATTATCGGCGCCGGCGGCGTGGCCGTGATTGCGCATCCGGCGCGGTACCGGCTGTCGGCGGCCGATATGAATCGCCTGCTCGATCGATTCGTCGCCGCGGGTGGCGAGGCCATCGAGGTGGTATCCGGTGCTCACAGCGAGGACGAAATGCGTCGCTTTGCGACTATTGCCCGCCAACGTAGTCTGCTCGCATCGCGTGCATCGGATTTTCACGGTGAAAAAGAAAGTCCGGTCGACCTCGGCCGATGCAACCCCCTTCCGCCCGATCTCACGCCCGTGTGGTCGCGCTTCATCTGAGATATCAATCACCATGGCCCAGTTTTTTTCCGTTCATCCCGAGCAGCCCCAGGCACGGCTGATTCGCCAGGCAGCCGAGATCATCCGTGGTGGTGGTCTTGTCGTTTTGCCGACTGACTCGGCCTATGCCTTGGTGTGCTCTGTTGGCGATGCGAGCCTGCTTGATCGCATTCGCAAGATCCGTGGCGTCGACGATCGCCACCATTTCACCTTGATGTGTCGTGACCTGTCCGAGATCGCGACGTATGCGCGGGTCGACAACAGTCAGTACCGGCTGCTCAAGGCGACGACGCCGGGCGCCTACACGTTCATTCTCGAAGGCACGAAGGAATTGCCGCGGCGGGTGTTGCATCCCAAGCGCAAGACCATCGGTCTGCGCGTGCCCGAGCATGCCGTGATCTCGGCCTTGCTGGCCGAGCTCGACGGTCCTTTGCTGACTTCGACCTTGTTGCTCCCGGGTGAGGACTTGCCACTGAGTGACCCCGACGAAATCCGCGAACGCCTAGAAAAGCAGGTAGATCTCGTTATCGAGGCAGGCTATTGCGGCCCCGAGGCAACGACGGTGATCGACCTCACTTCGGGTACGCCGCAATTGGTGCGTGCCGGGCGTGGCGCGCTGGCGCCTTTCGGTCTCGAGTCGGACTGAGCGTTCCGGTGGCTCTGCTAGAATGCGCGCTTTGTTGTTGGCGCCCACATGGACTCACTGATTTCGACGCTGGCGATCTGGGCTCTGCCAGTGTTGCTCGCCATCACATTGCACGAGGCGGCGCACGGTTATGTTGCGCGCTATTTCGGCGACCCGACAGCAGACTTGGCTGGGCGGATCACGCTCAACCCCCTGCGCCACATCGATCCCGTGGGCACGGTGCTGGTGCCGGCGGGTATTCTGGCCTTGAGTTCGCTCTTCGGCGCGGGCGGCATGTTGTTCGGCTGGGCCAAGCCGGTTCCGGTCAACTTCGGCCGCTTGCGTAACCCGAAGGCCGACATGCTGTGGGTTGCTGCTGCAGGGCCATTCACCAACTTGCTGATGGCGCTGGGCTGGGCGATCGTTTTTCGCGTCGCCATGGTCGGCGAGCAGGGGGCTTATACGCTCCCGATGATGAAGATGGCCGATGCCGGCATGCAGATCAATGCGGTACTGATGGTCTTGAACCTGTTGCCGATCCCGCCGCTCGATGGCGGGCGTATTGCGGTCAGCCTGTTGCCAAAGCCGCTGGCCTGGCAGTTTGCTCGTCTTGAGCCCTACGGATTTCCGATTCTGCTCGTGCTGCTATTCACTGGCATGCTGGGTGCCATTCTATGGCCGCTGATTGCGGGTTTCCGCTATCTGCTCGGCGCGGTGATGGGGCTGTGAAGCGCGTGTTTTCATGAGTCTGTCGCTGGATTTGGCGCCCGTCGAGGCGCCAGATGTGCTTGATCACGTTGCGCGCATCTATGGCGAGCCTCTGCTCGAACTGCCGAAAGACCTGTATATTCCGCCCGACGCGCTGGAGGTCTTTCTCGATGCTTTTGAAGGGCCGCTGGATCTGTTGCTGTATCTGATCCGCAAAGCCAACCTCGATGTGCTCGATATTCCGATGGCGCCATTGACGGCGCAGTATCTGGTTTACGTCGAGGCAATGCGGGCGACGAATCTCGAACTCGCTGCCGACTATCTGTTGATGGCGGCGATGCTGCTCGAGATCAAGTCGCGAATGCTGCTGCCGCGGCCGCCGCGTGAAAACGCGCAAGAAGAGGATCCGCGCGCAGAGTTGGTCCGCCGTCTGCTGGAATATGAGCGGATGAAGCTTGCGGCTGCGCGGCTGGATAGGCTACCGCGCGTTGAACGTGATTTCGAATGGGTTGGCGTGTTTGTTGCTGAAAAGGTGATTGAGCGCCAGCCCGAGGTGAGTTTGCATGACTTGCAGCTTGCCTGGCTGCGAATCATGAAAAACGCTCGACTGACGCAGCATCACCGTGTCGGGCGAGAGCAGCTTTCGGTGCGCGAACACATGACGGTTATTTTGCGCAAGCTGGGTGGCGGTGGTTTCGTTGTGTTCGATGAGCTGTTCGACACGCGGCTCGGTGCCGCGGGGCTTGTTGTGAGCTTTCTTGCGGTGCTTGAGCTGGTGAAGGAAAAGCTGGTGGCTGTGAGCCAGAACGAGGCCTTTGCGCCGATTTACGTGAAGTTGGCCGATGCATCCCGCGACGACACCTGAAGGCTGGATGCGCGTCATCGAGGCTGCGTTGCTTGCTGCACCCGCGCCATTGCCGGTGTCGGAGTTGCGTCGTCTTTTCGACGAAGATCCGGGGCCAGACGTTGTGCGCAAGCTGTTGGACGCCTTGCGTGCCGAATGGCAGGCTGCGGGTTGTGGCGTCGAACTACTGCAACTTGCCAGCGGTTGGCGTTTTCAGACGCGTGCCGAGTATCAGGTTTATCTGGACCGGCTGAAGGAAGAGAAGCCTCCGCGGTATTCGCGGGCGGTCATGGAAACCCTGGCGATCATCGCCTATCGGCAGCCGGTTACCCGTGGCGACATCGAGGATGTGCGCGGTGTGGCGGTTTCGCCCAATATATTGAAAACGCTTGAATCGCGCGGCTGGATCGACATTGTCGGTCACCGCGACACGCCGGGTCGCCCGGCACTTTTCGCCACCACCCGGCGCTTTCTCGATGACATGGGTCTGCGCAGCCTGACAGAGCTGCCCGCGCTGACCGAGATCGAAAAAATCATGGACCTCGTCGATGTCTCGCAAACCGAACAGCCCGTTGCGGCCCCCACAGAAGAAACCTGACGCGATCGAGATTCTCGACCGCCCTGGCCGCCAGCAGCGTGCCGTTCGCGATGAGATGCGGGAGGATGCGCAGCCGCGTGATCCGAATGCACATCTGAATGCCGATCCGCGTGGCCCCAGATCTCAGCGCGGAACGCGCTCGGGTCCGCGTGCTGATGGAGACCCCGCGCGTCGGCCGGATGCACACAAGTCTGCGCTCGGTACGCCGGACAAAAGCGAGCGTTCCTCGCGTGCCCGGCCGCAGGGGCAAGGGGGCGGGCGCAATACGCCGATGACCCTGTCCGAGCCCGAACGTCTGCAGAAGGTGTTGGCTCAGGCCGGCATTGCTTCGCGGCGCGAGATCGAGGAGTGGGTGATTGCGGGCCGCATCTCGGTCAATGGCTTGCCGGCCGCGCTGGGTCAGAAGATTGGCCCGGGCGACCGCGTAAAGGTCAATGGCAAGCTCATTCCGCTGCGCTTCACCCAGCGCTCTCCGCGCGTGCTGATTTATCACAAGCCTGAAGGTGAAATCGTCTCGCGGGACGACCCTGAAGGGCGGCCTACCGTATTCGAGCGTCTGCCGATGTTGCGCAAAGGGCGCTGGCTGGCCGTCGGACGGCTTGATTTCAATACCTCAGGCTTGCTGTTGTTTACAAACGACGGCGATCTTGCCAACCGCTTGATGCATCCACGCTACGAACTCGAGCGTGAGTACGCAGTGCGCTTGCTGGGTGAGTTGACCGAGGAGCATGCGAAGTCGCTGACCGAGGGTATTCAGCTGGCTGATGGTCCGGCAAAGTTCAATGTGTTGCGTGACGAGGGGGGTGAGGGTGCCAATCATTGGTATCGCGTGACCATCTCGGAAGGGCGTAATCGCGAAGTGCGGCGCATGTTCGAGGCGGTCGGCCTGACGGTGAGCCGCCTGATGCGTGTGCGCTATGGCACGGTGGAGCTTCCTGCCCGTCTCAAGCGTGGAATGTGGATGGAAATGCCCGAGGACGATGCTTGCAGGCTTGCCGGTTTGCCAGTTCCCCAGCGCCAGGTGCCAAAAGACGATCGCTCGAAGCGTCCGCCAAAAATGCATCGCACAACGCCGACATCGCGCTGATTTCGTCAGTCCTGTCGCTCCCCGTAGGCAGACCGGGCCGGATCGCTGCGCCGCAGCGATTTGCCCGGCCGTCTGTTTTGGAGCTATAATTCCGCGGCTCTGATGGATAGCTTATGTTTGGCGTGCTGTTTTGTGCGCTTCGTGTGGTCCGTCATGTGGTTGTAACCAGCGGCGTGTTCCGGGCAGGAACAATTGTTTGATGGGCGTTAGGCCCATTTTTTATTTGTGCGCGACGATCGTGCGCATCGTGGAAGAAAGGCATGCGAGCAGGAATCGAGAATCTGATCGAACAAGTGGTGACAGGCCTCGGCTATGAACTCGTCGATATCGAGTTTTCGCCGCGAGGGCGTCTGCTGCGTGTCTTTCTCGACATCGAGCGCGGGATTACCGTCGATGACTGCGCCACGGTGAGCAACCAGTTGCAGCGCGTGTTCGAGGTCGAAAACATCGACTACGACCGTCTTGAGGTGTCCTCTCCGGGACTCGACCGTCCGCTGAAGAAGTTGGCGGATTTCGAGCGTTTCGCGGGCGAAGACGTTCAGATTCGTTTGTCGCTGCCGGTTAACAATCAACGTAATTTTGCGGGTGTGCTCGGCGGTGTGCGCGATGGCGCCGTGGTGCTCACGACTGAGAAGGGTGAGCAGGTGCTGCCCTTCGAGGACATCGAGAAGGCACGCCTTGTACCTAAATTCTGAGACTGTGGATGTGGAGGTTTTCCTGAAATGAGCCGCGAGATCCTGCTGCTTGTTGATGCATTGGCGCGTGAGAAGAACGTCGCCAAGGACATCGTTTTTGCCGCGCTGGAGTCCGCGCTGGCCTCCGCAACCAAGAAGCGTATCCACGATGATGCTGACGTGGTGGTTTCGATCGACCGTGATTCCGGTGACTACACGTCGTGCCGGCGCTGGGTCGTGATGCCTGATGAAGAGGTCACGAACGACGAAGCCGAGATGGGTATCATCGATGCACGCGACATCAATCAGGGCATCCAGCTGGGTGATTACATCACCGAAGAACTCGAACCCATCGATTTTGGGCGTATCGGGGCGCAGGCTGCCAAACAGGTCATCCTGCAGAAGATTCGTGATGCCGAGCGTGAGCAGGTCCTGAACGACTTCCTCGAGCGCAAGGAGTTCCTCGTGTCCGGCGCGATCAAGCGTATGGAGCGGGGCAATGCCATCATCGAGGTGGGGCGCATGGAAGCCGTACTGCCGCGCGATCAGCAGATTCCGCGTGAGAACCTGCGTGTCGGCGACCGCGTCAAGGCCTTTCTGCTGCGCATCGACCGCGGTGCTCGTGGTCCGCAGTTGATTCTGTCGCGCACCGCACCCGAATTCCTGATGAAGCTGTTCGAGCTCGAAGTGCCCGAGATCGAAGACGGCCTGCTCGAGATCAAGGCCTGCGCCCGCGACCCCGGGCTGCGCGCCAAGATTGCAGTCAAGTCGAACGATCCGCGTATCGACCCGATCGGTACCTGCGTGGGGCTGCGTGGTTCGCGCGTCACGGCAGTGCGTAACGAAATCGGTGGCGAGCAGATCGACATCATCGTCTGGGCAGCCGATCCGGCTCAGTTCGTCGTTGCGGCGCTGCAGCCTGCCGAAGTGGTGTCGATCGTGGTGGACGAAGAGTCGCATGCGATGGATGTGGTGGTCGACGAGAATAATCTTGCGATTGCCATCGGTCGCAATGGCCAGAACGTGAAGCTGGCGTCCGAATTGGCCGGCTGGACGATCAACCTGATGAGCGAGCAGGAGTCGGCCGAGAAGACTGCGCAGGAGCAGCAGGGGCTGCGTGCGCTGTTCATGGAAAAACTGGATGTCGACGAAGAGATCGCCGACATCCTGATCGAGGAGGGGTTCTCCTCCCTGGAAGAAATCGCCTATGTGCCGCTGGCCGAGATGCTCGAGATCGAAGCCTTCGACGAAGAGACGGTCAACGAGCTGCGCAATCGCGCACGCAACGTGTTGCTGACCGAGGCGATCGTGACCGAAGAGCAGTTGGAGAATGTCTCCGACGATCTGCTCACTCTCGACGGCATGGAGAAGTCCCTTGCCGCCAAACTGGCCCAACAGGGTGTTCGCACCCGTGATGACCTTGCCGACCTCGCGGTCGACGAGCTCGTCGAGATGGCCGGGATTGACGAAGAAAGAGCCAAGGCGCTGATTTCCGTTGCGCGCGCCCATTGGTTCCAGGAATGATGGGAGGGCAGTAATGGAAAATATGAGCGTGACCCAGTTTGCCGGCGAACTGAAAATGCCGGCCGCGGTGCTGCTCGAGCAGTTGAAGCGTGCGGGGGTCGAAAAGACCGGCCCGTCCGACCTGCTCACTGAACAGGATAAGGCTCGCCTGCTGGACTATCTGCGTCGTTCGCACGGGGATACTGAACCGAAGGGCAAGATCACCCTGACCCGCAAGCAGACTTCAGAGATTCGCGCGACTGATTCGACAGGACGTGCGCGTACCGTGCAAGTCGAAGTTCGCAAGAAGCGGACCTTCGTCAAGCGTGACGAAGTCGTGGCCGAAACCTCGGCGTCCGAAGCCGTCGATCTGCCTGAAGAAGTCGTGGTGGACGCGGCGGCGGCAGTCGAAATGCTGGAGCAGGTCGAGCTGCATGAGCCTGAGTCTGTCCTTGAGGCAGTCGCTGTGCCGGAGGTGGTCGAGCCCGAGCCCGTGGTGGTCGAAGCGCCGGTCGTCGAGCTTGTGCCCGAACCGGAGCCCGAGCCGGTGAAGGCGGTTGAAGTTGAGTCAAAGCCTGCAGTGACCGCGCCAGAAGTGACGCCGGCGGCAGCGCCTGCGGCAGCTTCGGCCAAGACCACGACGACCCTCGTACGCTCCAAGCCTCTGCCGATCAGTGAAATTCTCAGCGACGAGGAAGTTGCCGCCCGCAAGCGTGACGAGGATCGTCTGCGTGCCCTGCGTGAGCGCCAGGCCGCCGATCTTCGCGCCCGCCAGGAGCGTGATGCCGCTGCGCGCGCCGCATCGGATGCTCGCCGGGCCGAGGAAGAGGCGCGCGTTGCCGCCGAGTTGAAGAAGAAGGAAGAGCCGGCCAAGCCTGCAGCGGCCAAGCCGGGCAGCGGAACGCTGCACCGTCCGGCCAAGACCGAAGACAAGCCGGCAGCCAAGGATGCCAAGCGCGGGGCGGCTGCGCCGGCGCGCGACAGCGATGGTGGCAAGCGCCGTGGCGGTGGGTTGAAGACCCGTGGTGAAGTGGGTGCGACGACAGGCAGCAATTGGCGTGGCGCGGGCAAGGGTGGCGGCCGTCATGGTCGCAACCAGCAGGACGACCGCAGCAACTTCCAGGCGCCGAGCGAACCTATCGTGCGCGAAGTCCACGTGCCCGAAACCATTACGGTGGCTGATCTCGCCCACAAGATGGCGGTTAAGGCGACCGAGGTCATCAAGGCCCTGATGAAAATGGGCTCGATGGTCACGATCAACCAGGTTCTGGACCAGGACACGGCAATGATCATCGTCGAGGAAATGGGCCACAAGGCGCTGGCGGCCAAGCTGGATGATCCGGATGCCTTCCTCGTCGAGCATGACGAGCACAAGGACGTCGAACTCCTCCCGCGGGCGCCGGTGGTGACCGTCATGGGTCACGTCGACCATGGCAAGACCTCACTACTGGACTACATCCGAACGGCCAAGGTTGCCTCGGGTGAGTTCGGTGGCATTACCCAGCACATTGGTGCCTATCACGTCGAAACCTCGCGTGGCATGGTCACCTTCCTCGACACCCCGGGTCACGAGGCCTTTACGGCGATGCGTGCCCGTGGTGCCAAGGCAACCGACATCGTGATTCTGGTAGTCGCGGCCGATGACGGCGTGATGCCGCAGACGCGTGAGGCCATCCACCACGCCAAGGCAGCGGGTGTGCCGCTGGTGGTGGCGATCAACAAGATCGACAAGCCCGAAGCGAACCCGGATCGGGTGAAGCAGGAGTTGATCGCCGAGAGCGTCATTCCGGAAGAGTACGGCGGCGACGTGATGTTCGTGCCGGTGTCGGCCAAGAAGGGGACCGGCGTCGATGAACTGCTCGAGGCTATTCTGCTGCAGGCCGAGGTGCTGGAACTGACCGCAGCGGTCGATTCGCCGGCCAAGGGCCTGATCATCGAAGCCCGTCTCGACAAGGGCCGTGGCCCGGTGGCGTCGCTGCTGGTCCAGTCCGGTACCTTGCGCAAAGGCGACGTGATTCTGGCGGGCGCCACCTTCGGCCGCATCCGTGCGATGCTGGACGAGAACGGCAAGCAGATCGACGAAGCAGGTCCGTCCATTCCGGTGGAAATTCTCGGTCTGTCGGATGTGCCGTCCGCGGGCGACGAGGCGATTGCGCTGGCGGACGAGAAGAAGGCGCGCGAAATCGCGCTGTTCCGCCAAGGCAAGTTCCGCGACGTCAAGCTGGCCAAGCAACAGGCGGCCAAGCTCGAGACCCTGATGGAGCAGATGGCTGAGGGCGAGGTCAAGAGCTTGGCGCTCATCATCAAGGCCGACGTGCAGGGTTCGCAGGAAGCGCTGGTGCAGTCGCTGCAGAAGCTTTCGACCGAAGAAGTGCGCGTCAACGTCATCCACGCAGCAGTGGGTGCGATATCCGAGTCCGACGTCAACCTGGCTCAGGCTTCGGGCGCCGTCATTCTCGGCTTCAACACCCGTGCCGACGCAGGTGCGCGCAAGCTGGCCGAGACCTTCGGTGTCGATATCCGCTACTACAACATCATCTATGACGCTGTGGATGAGGTTAAGGCAGCGCTGTCCGGCATGCTCGCGCCCGAAAAGCGCGAAGAAGTCATCGGTCTGGTCGAGATTCGCCAGGTATTCACGATCTCCAAGGTCGGCTCGATCGCCGGTTGTTACGTGCTCGAAGGCTTGGTCAAGCGCGGCTCGCACGTTCGCCTGCTGCGCAACCATACGGTGTTGTGGACCGGCGAATTGGAATCGCTCAAGCGCTTCAAGGACGACGTCAAGGAAGTCAAGTTCGGTTATGAGTGCGGTCTGCAGCTCAGGAACTACAACGACATCCAGGAAGGCGACCAGCTCGAGGTGTTCGAGATCAAGGAAGTGGCGAGGACGTTGTAAGTCATGCCCAAGGAGTATTCCCGCAGCCAGCGCGTGGTGGAGCAGATCCGCCGCGAGCTGGCCGAACTGATCCGCCTCGAGGTGAAAGATCCTCGAGTCGGTTTCATTACCCTCACCGATGTTGAGATCACGCCAGACTACGCTCACGCCAAGGTGTTCTTCACCTCGATGACGGGCGAGGCCGACGTGCCGGAGATCATGCAGGGCCTGCGCCGCGCGAGCGGTTTCCTGCGCCGCGAACTCGGCCGTCGGATTCGTATTCACACGATTCCCGAGTTGCACTTCAACTACGATCGTTCCGTGGAGGAAGGCTCGCGCCTGTCTCGCTTGATCGACGAAGTGGTGCGTGAGGACGAGTCGCGGCATCAGGACGAAACGGCAGAACCCGACCAGCAAGCGGCGGACGATGACGGCAGCGGCAAGTCCTGAAACGCAGGCGCGTCCGCGCCGCCCGAAGCAACCGCAGCGCAAGATCGTCCGTCGCATCGTCGACGGTGTGCTGCTGCTAGACAAACCGCAGGGCGTCAGCTCTAACGGTGCGCTTCAAACGGCGCGCCGTTTGCTGAATGCGGCCAAGGCAGGTCACACCGGTACGCTGGACCCGATGGCGAGCGGCTTGTTGCCCCTGACCTTCGGCGAGGCGACCAAGTTTTCACAGATGCTGCTGGATGCCGACAAGACCTACGAGGCCGTCGTGCAGCTTGGCGTGGAAACCGACAGCGGCGATGCCGAGGGGGCGGTCGTCCGGACTCATCCGGTGGCCGTCGATCTGGCGCAACTCGAAGGTGTACTCGCGTGCTTTCGCGGCGACATCGAGCAGGTGCCGCCGATGTACTCGGCGCTCAAGCGCGACGGCAAGGCCTTGTACGAGTACGCGCGTGCCGGAATCGAAGTCGAGCGCGAAGCGCGCAAGGTCAAGATTCATGCGCTCGATCTGCTCGACTTTGACGGCGAGCGCTTCACGATACGTGTCGCCTGCAGCAAGGGCACTTACATCCGTACCCTGGCGATGGATATCGGTGCGGCGCTGGGCTGTGGTGCCCATTTATGCGCCTTGCGCCGTACGCGTATCGGCGCGTTCGACATTGCAGATGCGGTGACGCTCGACGTGCTGGAGAGGTGTGCGGTCGATGCACGCGACGGATTGCTGGCGCCGGCAGATGCGCTGGTGGCGGTCTATCCTGAAATTCGCCTCGACGCCGAGCAGGCGCGGGGCTTGTTGCAGGGCAGGGTGCTGGCCTTGGGCGAGCACAGTGCTGCAGGCCTGGTGCGTGTCTACGGGCCGAGGGGGTTTCTCGGTCTGGGACAGTGGCAGGATGGGGGCAAGCTGGCTGCACGCCGGTTGATTGCCACCGATGGCGGGGCGCTCGACGCATCGGCATGATAACGATTGAGTTTTTGGCGCGGCTTTGGGTATAATCCGCCGCTTCTGATTGGCAGAAAAACACGAGTAAAGACACACATGGCTCTTGATACCGCATCCAAGTCGCAGATCGTCTCCGACTTTCAGCGCGCCCAGGGCGACACCGGTTCGCCGGAAGTCCAGGTTGCGCTCCTGACCGCCCGCATCAACGGGCTCGCCCCCCACTTCAAGGCTCACGGCAAGGATCATCACTCCCGCCGCGGTCTGCTGAAGATGGTCAGCCAGCGCCGCAAGCTGCTGGACTACCTGAAGGGCCGCAACGCCGACAGCTATCGCAATCTGATCGAGCGTCTGGGCCTGCGCAAGTAATTGCGTCCGTGACCAGCTCGACAACGCCGATCAGGGCGAAGTAAGCGATCAAAGCCGGTGCGTGCCTCTGCGGCACCGCCGGCTTTGTGCCGTTCGGGCCCTGCAAGGACGTGCTGGTCGTTTTGCGCGGCGGATCGTTCGGTCCGCATTCGCACGCAGTTGTGGTTCGCTGCACTCATTGTTAAAGGAATTCACTTGCTGAACGCTATCAAGAAAACGTTTGCCTACGGCGCGCATACCGTCACCCTCGAAACCGGCGAGGTTGCTCGCCAGGCTGGCGGCGCCGTCATCGTGAACATGGATGAGACCGTGGTGCTGGCCACCGTGGTTGCCGCCAAGGAAGCGCGTCCGGGTCAGGACTTCTTCCCGCTCACCGTCGATTACGTCGAGAAGTTCTACGCCGCGGGCCGTATCCCGGGGGGCTTCTTCAAGCGCGAAGGCCGTCCGTCCGAGAAGGAAATCCTCACCTCGCGCCTGATCGACCGTCCGATCCGCCCGCTTTTCCCCGAAGGCTTCATGAACGAAGTCCAGGTGATCGTGACCGTGCTGTCGCTGAATCCGGAAGTCGATGCCGACATCCCGGCGATGATCGGTGCTTCGGCTGCGCTGGCAATCTCGGGCATTCCTTTCGACGGCCCGATCGGTGCGGCGCGTGTTGGTTACGCCGATGGCCAGTACATCCTCAACCCGACCGCGACCGAACTGCAGACCAGCCAGATGAACCTGGTAGTTGCCGGCACCCAGGGCGCCGTGCTGATGGTCGAATCCGAAGCTCAGGAGCTGTCCGAGCAGGTGATGCTGGGTGCAGTCGTGTTCGGCCACGAGCAGATGCAGGCCGCGATCAACGCCATCAATGAGCTGGTCGAAGTGGCTGGCAAGCCCGAGTGGGACTGGCAGGCGCCGGCTGCCAATGAAGCCCTGATTGCCAAGGTCACCGAACTGGCCAAGGCCGAAATGGAAGAAGCCTTCCGCATCACCAGCAAGCAGGAGCGCTCGGCTCGCCTGGGCGAGATCCGCAAGCGCGTGATGGCTGCGCTGTCCGAAGGTGTCGACAACCCGCCGTCGACCACCGAAGTGAAGGACATCTTCTTCAACATCGAGTCGGGCATCGTCCGCAGCCGTATTCTGAACGGCGAACCGCGCATCGACGGCCGCGATACCCGCACCGTGCGTCCGATCACGATCCGCACCGGAGTGCTGCCGCGCACCCACGGTTCGGCGTTGTTTACGCGTGGTGAAACTCAGGCGCTGGTCGTGGCCACGCTGGGTACCGGTCGCGACGAACAGATCATCGATGCCATCGCTGGCGAGTACAAGGAGCGCTTCCTGCTCCACTACAACTTCCCGCCGTTCTGCACCGGCGAGACCGGCCGCTTTGGTGTGACCAAGCGTCGCGAAGTGGGCCACGGCCGTCTGGCCAAGCGCTCGCTGGTGGCAGTGCTGCCGAAGGCCGAAGCGTTCTCCTACACCGTGCGTGTGGTTTCGGAAATCACCGAATCCAACGGTTCGTCGTCGATGGCTTCTGTTTGCGGCGGCTCGCTGGCGATGATGGATGCGGGCGTGCCGCTGAAAGATCACGTCGCCGGTATCGCGATGGGTCTGATCAAGGACGGTAACCGTTTCGCCGTGCTGACCGACATCCTGGGCGACGAGGATCACCTCGGCGACATGGACTTCAAGGTCGCCGGTACCGAGAATGGCGTGACCGGTCTGCAGATGGACATCAAGATCCAGGGCATCACCAAGGACATCATGCAGGCTGCGCTGGATCAGGCCAAATCGGGTCGTTTGCACATCCTGGAGATCATGAAGCAGTCGCTGGGTGAGTCGCGTGGCGAAGTGTCGGAATACGCGCCGCGCATGATCAACATCAAGATCAACCCCGAGAAGATCCGCGACGTGATCGGCAAGGGCGGTGCGGTGATCCGTGCGCTGCAGGAAGAAACCGGCACCGTGATCGAGATCGAGGACGATGGCGCGATCACCATCTCGTCGGTCAGCGCTGAAGGCGCACAGGCGGCCAAGGCCAAGATCGAGGCGATTACCGCTGAAGTCGAGGTCGGCAAGATTTACGAAGGTCCGGTCGTACGCCTGCTCGACTTCGGTGCCATCGTGAACATCATGCCGGGTCGTGACGGCCTGCTGCACGTGTCGCAGATCGCCAACGAGCGTGTCAACAACGTGGCTGACTACGTCAAGGAAGGCCAGGTCGTTCGCGTCAAGGTGCTAGAGACCGACGAACGCGGCAAGATCCGTCTCAGCATGAAGGCACTGCTGAACGAAAACGCCGGCTGATGTCTGTGGCGGGCTGCGGCCCGCTGCTGTTGGCAACAAAAAAGGACGCCGCGGCGTCCTTTTTTGTTGCCCTCTTTACGAGGGTAGATGCTGCCGATGCTTACTTCGCGACCTGGCGCTCGCGCATTTCTTCCAGCGTCTTGCAGTCGATGCACATCGTCGCCGTCGGCCGGGCTTCCAGTCGCTTCAGGCCGATTTCAACGCCACAGCTGTCGCAGTAGCCGTATTCACCCTCTTCGAGGCGACCCAGCGCTTCGTCGATCTTCTTGATCAGCTTGCGTTCGCGGTCACGGTTGCGCAACTCGAGGGCGATGTCCGATTCCTGGCTGGCGCGGTCGTTGGGGTCGGCGAACACAGTGGCTTCATCCTGCATGGTGTGCACCGTGCGCTCGATATCTTCCATCAGCTCACCCTTCAGCGAGCTCAGGATCTCGCGGAAGTGGGCGATCTGCTTCTCGCTCATGTAGTCCTCGCCTGCGGCGGGAACGTAGGGCGGGAATTGTTTGTGCAGGGTATCGTCAGCCATGAATCAACTTCCGTAGGTTGGTAAAAGGTAGAGGCGACTTAATAGCAGAATCATGTGCCTGCAGCAAGCCGAGCGGCTTGCGCCGTCGACGTTTGCAAATGCCGCAGGATAATGGGCCTGGATTGTTACGGGCGAGAGAACGGCGACTCCAAGGTTTTGCTGGCGTGCGAGAATCGCGACCCCTGATTGCCGTGAGTCATTTCATGCAGACTGTTGAGCACACGCTGAGCCATCTGATTGTCCACCGCCTGCAAAAAGTATCGGGTGCGCCTGCCACGATCGGCGTGCGTGCCTCATCGTGTCCGCTGGACGCAGCGGGTTTGCGGTTGGTGGAGCGCCTGAGCGGGCAGTATTCAAGCCGCTCAGCCAAGGGCTTCGGCCGGTTCGAGGAAGACGAGGAGAGCTATCCGCTGGCACGCTGGTTACGCGCCCATCTGGTCGAGCAAAGCCTGGATTTCGTGGCCCTCTCGCAGCAGTTGATGGAGCGGCTGCAGGCGATTGCGGATGAGGAGGAGATCGAGGAGAGTGGGGTCGTGGTGATCGCTCGGGTGCGGGAGGCGCAGACGGATTGCCTCTGGATCGCCTTGGTGGGCGAGGCCGAGGGTAGCGCGGTGTCGGGCAATCTCGACATTGTCGATAGCCTCCATCTCGATTTGTCCGCCCTCCACGCAGCGGGCCGTGTTGATCTGAGCGCGTGGCAGCGTGGCGAGGAGCGTTACCTCAGCTTTCTGCGTGGGCGGGGAAAATCCGGCGCCTACTTCAAGCGCTTTCTGGGCTGCAGCGACGTCGTGGTGGCCTTGCAGGAAACAAAGAAGCTGGTGCTGACGCTGAGCCAGTTTGCCGACCAGCAGGATCTGGAACCGGCCCGAAGGGATACCCTGCTTGAGCGGGCACATGATTATCTCGATGCGCTAGGAGAGAACGGCGAACCGGTCGTCTTCGATGCGCTGGCGCGTGAGGTGTTTCCCGACCAGCCAGAGCGGCTGGATGCGGTGCTGAATGCCGCCGAGGCCAAGCTGTCGAGCGGCTTTGTGCCCAATCGGCGCGCCATTCGACCGCTGGTGCGTTTCAGCGCGAGCGGTGAGCAATGGAAGGTGGAATTCGACCGCAGCGGCCTGCACTCCGGTGCAGTGCAATACGACCGTGCAACCGACACCTTGGTGCTGTCCGGCGTACCGGAATATCTCAAGCAGATGCTGCTGGAAGAGTAAGAATGCGGCGGTGGTCGCGCACAAAAAGAAAAAACCCGGACGCTTTCGGGTCCGGGCCTAAATCCACACCAAAGGAGGAGGGTGGAGGAGACAGCTGCATAGTAACGGCTTGGGTTGTGCGTTGCAACAATTCCAAATACAAAAGTTTTTTATTGAAGTAAAAGCATTCCTTTGTCCTGGCGGTCGGTTCATTGTCGGAGCGCCGCGCGCAGTTGCGCCAGGGTTTTCCCCAGCGAATGGGGACAGCCTTGTGTGCAGCGCTGTGGATAAGTGCCTCATTCGCTGATGGGGACAGGGCGCGAAGGTCTTGCCTATTTTTGAGGCACTTCGGCGGTCAGGCGTCCGATTCCGGGCTGGGCCACAGAAGTCAACCCAGCAAGTGAGCGATACAGCATGGCAAGGCGCGTTGCCATCGCTTGATCCGACCATTCTGCAGCGTGGCGTCGTGCTTCTGTTTTCAGCTTGGCGCGATACGTGGACTGTTCCAGGACCTTTGCCACGGCAGTCGCGAAGGAAGGTGGGTCGGCCGTTGGCGCAATACATCCGCCTCCGCTCGCCAGGATGTCGATGGTGCCCATCTCAGCCAAGGCGACGACGGGAAGCCCCGCGGCCATCGCTTCCAGCAGCACGAGCCCTTGGGTTTCGGTGCGCGAGGCGAAGACGAACACATCCGCCGCGGCGTAGCACCCGGGCAGACCGTGCTCGCGATCAAGATAGCCAATGAAGCGGACCGCCTCCTGCAAGCCCTCGCGTACGACACGTTGGCGCAGCGAAGGCAGAGCGGGGCCTTCTCCGGCGATCAGCAGCAGCACATTCGGGCAGCGCTGGCGCAGTGGCGTCATGGCATCGAGCAGGAATTCGATGTTCTTCTCATGGGCGACGCGTCCGACGAACAGTGCGAGGGGCTGCTCGGGGGAAATTTGGTGCGCTGCACGAAAAGCAGCGCCGTCGCCCGATCCGAGTCGTTCGACATCGATGCCGGTGGGCAGGATGTGCAGCGGTGTCGTCACGCCGTAGTTGCGCAAGCGTGATTCCATCGCCGAGGACGGGACGATGACGGCATCGAGCGCGTTGCATTGGCGTCGAGACCATGCGCGTGCCTGGCCCTTCAGCCAAGCGGCGGGCAGCAGGGGTGCGTAGTGCTGCAGGTACTCTTCGAACAGGGTGTGATAGGTGGCCAACACCGGCTTGCCCAGGCGGCGTGCGGCACGCGTACCGGCGTAATGGGCGATGAAGGGCGTCTGGACGTGGATAAGGTCGCAGTGGTGTGCGGCGTCCAGCGTGCTCCGATGCATGGCCCGCCATGACAGCAGTCGGTCCTCGGGATCTCCGGGTACGGGCCAGCCCGCTACACGATGGATCGCGTCAGTATCGGGCTCATGGCCATAGCGCGGCACCACGAGTTGAACCTCGACGCCCTCGTTCGCCAGACAACGGCGAAAGGTCTCGATCGAGGTCGAGACGCCATTGACGCGAGGAAAATACACATCGGACACCATCAGCACGCGCATGCACACCTCCAGCTGCGTCGAACGGAGCGTGTCCGACGGTCGGCTGACACCCTAAGCGGTGGGTGTGACCACGGTGTTAAGCCCTGCCAGTGAAACGATGTGGGCAAAAATGAGCCGCCTTGAAGGCGGCTCCGAGGCATGTCTATTGCGGGCGGGATCAGGCCAGTGCGTAGCGCTCCAGCCAGTGCGCATAGGAGGCAGGCAGCACCCAGGTCGGGCGCTCGACGCCCAGAGCACGTGCCGCCTGCATCGGCCAGTGCGGGTTGGCGAGATGGGCGCGGCCGATCATGACCAGGTCGAGTTGCCCCTTGCTGACCGTGCCGTCAGCCACCGCCGGGTTGTCGATACCCCAGGCCGACGCCACCGGCAGGCCGGCTTCGCGTCGAACACGTTCTGCGATCGGGGCGAGGAAGGCCGGTGCCCAGGGGATGTTGGCCGTCGGCGTGGAAAAGCCGACGCTGACGTTGAGCAGATCCAGGCCTTCGCGCTTGAAGTTACGTGCCAGTTCGATCGACTCGGCCAGGGTCTCCTCGTCGCGGCCGTCGTACTCGATGACACCAAAACGGGCGGTCAGCGGCAGGTGTTCGGGCCACACTTTGCGCACGGCCTGCAGCGTTTCCAGCAGGAAGCGGCAGCGGTTGTCGAAGCTGCCGCCATAGGCGTCAGTGCGCTGGTTGGCATGTACCGAGAAGAAGCTCTGGCCCAGATAACCGTGCGCAAAGTGCAGCTCCAGCCACTCGAATCCGGCGTCCCGGGCGCGGCGGGCGGCCGAGACGAAGTCTTCGCGTACGCGGGCGATATCGTCCAGCGTCATCGCCTTGGGCACCTTGGGCAGGTTGGCACCAAACGCCGTGGCCGACGGCGAAAGCGTCTGCCAGCCCCGCGGGTCAGCCTCGGCGATGTGGTCGTCACCTTCCCAAGGCCGGTGGGCACTGGCCTTGCGACCGGCGTGACCGATCTGGATGCCGGGTACGGCACCCGCAGCCTTGATCGACGCGGCGATCGGCGCGAGACCCGCGGCTTGCGCGTCGTTCCACAAGCCGGTGCAGGCCGGGGTGATGCGGCCTTCCGGCGACACTGCGGTGGCTTCGACGATCACCAGGCCGGCACCGCCACGCGCGATCGCGGGGTAGTGCACACGGTGCCAGTCGTTGACCAGGCCATCGGTGGCCATGTACTGGCACATCGGCGGCACGGCGATGCGGTTGCGCAGCGTGACGTCTTTGAGTTTGAAGGGTTGGAAGAGAGCGGACATTCAGAACGACCTATGCAGAAATCGGGGAAATTGGATTCGGGGAAAGTGGACTGGGACAAGCTGGACAGGGACAAGCGTTTCAGAGACAGGCTTCGAGAATTCGGCGGCTGAAGGCAAGGTCGATCTCGCGCCGCTCGCCGATCCCGGTCATGCCATGGGCTTCGAGCTGGGCAACGATGCGGTCGATGGCTTCGGCGCCGATGCCGTAATCGCTGAAGCGGGTCTTGACGCCCAGCGACTCGAAGAAGCTGCGCGTCTTTGCGATGGCCGCGTCGATGCGCTCGTCGGCGCTGCCGCTGTGGATGTTCCACACGCGGGCAGCGTATTGCAGCAATTTGTCGTGTTTCACGTCGCGGCGCTGATGCATCAAGGTGGGCAGCACGATGGCCAGCGTCTGCGCGTGGTCCAGCCCATACAGTGCGGTGATTTCATGGCCGATCATGTGCGTCGCCCAGTCCTGCGGCACGCCGGCGCCGATCAGCCCGTTCAGGGCCTGGGACGCGGCCCACATCAGGTTGGCGCGCACGTCGTAATCCTGCGGATTGGCCAAGGCTTGCGGGCCGATCTCGATCAGGGTTTGCAGCAGGCTTTCGGCGTAGCGATCCTGTACCGGCGCGTTCACCGGATAGGTCAGGTACTGCTCCATGACATGCACGAAGGCATCCACCGCACCGTTGGCGATCTGGCGCGGTGGCAGCGAATAGGTCTTGACCGGGTCCAGCACCGAGAAGCGCGGGAAAACGAGCGGGCTGGAGAAGCCGAGTTTGGCCTGGATGGACTTACGGGTGACCACCGAGAAGCAGTTCATCTCCGAACCCGTGGCCGGCAGCGTCAGTACGCAGCCCAGCGGCAATGCGCCGGACACGTTCTGACCGTGGGTTTCCAGGATGGACCAGGGGTCGCCCTCATGGCCCGCCGCCGCGGCGACGAACTTGGTGCCGTCGATCACCGAGCCGCCGCCGACCGCGAGCAGGAAATCGATTCGCTCACGACGCACCAGCGCGACGGCGTCCATCAGCGTTTCATAAGCCGGGTTGGGTTCGATGCCACCGAAGCGTTGCACATTGCGCTGGCCGAGCGCGGCCTCGACTTCGGCCAAGGTGCCGTTGCGTTCGGCGCTGCCGCCGCCGTACAGGATCAGCACGCGGGCATCGGCGGGGACCAAGGCGTCGAGCTGGGCGATGCTGCCTTGGCCAAACACGATGCGGGTCGGGTTGTAGTAGTCGAAGTTCAACATGCTTGTCCTTGTGGGTTGAGTGCGAAGCACGTTGTTGGAGATGGGGGCTGTGGGCCAGTTCTCAATCCCCGTTCATTTTTACGTCCTCGTCTTCCTCATTTCCGATGATGACGTTCCTGTTGCGGCCATCAGTCCACTCTCGCGTCGAGTGGCCTGCATGATCCCCGTTTCCAGAAGTCCGGGCCGTTCCGCGAAGAGGCTGAACGCCCTGCGAGCGCGCGTGATGCCGGTGTAAATCAGTTCGCGCGTCAGCACACTTCCGCTCTGGGCCGACAGCACCAGGGCCGTGTGCTCGAACTCCGAGCCTTGGCTTTTGTGCACCGTCATCGCAAACGCGGTCTCCACATGCGCGAGCCGGTTGACCGCTACGGAGCGCAGACGATCGCCGTCGAGGAAATACACCCGCAGGCTTGAGGCATCCTCGGCAGCCGGTAGCGTGATGCCGATGTCACCGTTGAACACGCCGAGCACCGGGTCGTTGCGTGTGACCATGACCGGACGGCCGCGGTACCAGCTGCCCTGGGCTTTCAGCAGACGAGCCTGTTCGAGCGCGCGTTCGATGGCGCGATTCAGCCCGCTGACTCCCCAGTCGCCCTCGCGAACCGCGCACAGGATGCGGAAGCGGTCGAAGGCGCTGAGGATCTCGATCACCCAGGCGGCGTGCGCTGCGGCGCCAGGGTCTGCCGGGCCGTGGCCCAGTCGGGTCAGGTAGTCACGATAGGACGCGTTTGCACCGGGACGGCCGTCGACTGCGAGGTCGATCACGTCGGACACCGGACCGCCTTCCCTGCCGAACAGCGTCTCGCTGCTGTCGGTGCGCAGCAACCTGCCGACGAGGGCGGCGTCGGTTGCTTCATTGACGGCAATCGCGAGTGCGCCGATGGGGCCATCGAAGCGCCGGCTTTCACGCAGCATCACGGTTTGCTGGGCCAGCGCAGGTGGGTGGGCGTCGGTCGCGAGATAGGCGTGTGGCAAGGTTTCGCCGGTCGTCGCTGCCAGGTAGCGTGCTGTTTCGGTGCTGTAGCGGCCGGCCTGTGCGTCGTTGCACAGGTCTCCCAGCACCGCACCGGCCTCCACCGAGGCGAGCTGATCCTTGTCGCCGAGCAGGATCAGCCGTGCGTTGGGCGGCAGCGCTTCGAGTAGCGCCGCCATCATTTCCAGATGCACCATCGAGGCCTCGTCGACGATCACCACGTCGGCGTCCAGCGGCTTGCCGGCGTGGTAGCGGAAACGCCGGGTGCCGGGACGGGCGCCGAGCAGCGAATGCAGCGTACGTGCCGCGCCGATGCGCTGGGTGAGCGCGGAGAGGTCGAGCGCCTTGCCCAGGCTGACCTGCAGACTGTGCAGCGAGCCGTCGATCGACTGCTTGAGGCGCGCGGCCGCCTTGCCCGTGGGGGCAGCCAAGGCGATGCGCAGGCGCTGCGGGTCGGTGCTGGTGGCGAGCAGCAGCGCAAGCAGGCGGGCAGCGGTGTAGGTCTTACCCGTGCCGGGACCGCCGGTGATGATCGTCAGTTTGCCACGCAGCGCGACCGCGCAGGCCAGTTTTTGCCAGTCGACGCGGGAGGCGTGTCGGTTCGCGGTAGAGGTGAACAGGCGGTCTAGCCAGTCGCGCGCGCGCAGCTCATCGACCGCTTCCCCGATGCCGCAGCGCGCTGTGATCGCTGCGGCTACGGCGCGTTCGTACTGCCAGTAACGGCGCAAGTAAAGGCGGGGGGCGGCATCCGTGCCGTCGACGATGAGCGGCTGGCCGCGGTCGGTATCGCGGCCGATGCGTTGCACCACCGGGCTGCTCAAGACGGCTGCAAGCCAATCACCGACGCTGCTGGGGAGCACACGCCAGAGCGCGACGACTGCCGGCTGCGCCTCTGCGGGCCAGGCGAGCAGGGCTGGATCGGCCTCGGGCAGTGCCGTGAGTGGCAGGCAACTGTGGCCGCGCCCTTCCATGCGGCTGAGCATCGCGGTCGATACCAGCAAGGCCGGGGTGGCGTCGGCATCGAGTTGAGCGATGAACGCCGCAAAGGCGCTGTCGAGGTGGCGCAACAAACCCGCGTCGCTCCAGGCGTGCAGGGTGTCGAGCACGGCATGGGGGGGGGGCGCAGGCGGTACGGCTGAAAGTGCTGCGGAGGAGGTCGATGTGCTCATGCCAGTGAAGCCTCGTCGGTGAGCAGTTGATCCAGCGTGTCGATCAGGGCGAGCACCTCGGGCGTTGCAGCGATGGCGTATTCGCCGCTTACGGGGCCGTCGATGCCGCGCAGAAAGAAGTACAGTGCGCCGCCAAGTTGGTGGGCGGGCTCGTAAGCATCGCCCAAGCGTGCGCGCAGCAGGCGGTGCAGGGCGAGCAGGTAGAGCGCTGCCTGAACGTCGTAGCGGTGGTGAGCCATGGCCACTTCCAGGGTGGCCAGGTCGTAGGCCGCGCCGGTTTCGCCCAGGCTGTTCGACTTGTAGTCCAACACCCAATAACGCCCGCCATGTTCGAAGACCAGATCGGCAAAACCCATCAGCATGCCGTGCAGTTCGCGCTGCGGCAGTGCAGGGCGTGGCTGGCCGTTGAGCAGATGGTGGCGACACAGCCGGTCGACGTCATTCGCCTGCAGGTGCGCAGACGGCATCCAGAATTCCATCTCGGTCAGATGCGTGCGCAAATCCCGTAGCGGCACGCCCACGCTGGGCAAAGGTGTGGTGATCAAGGTCCGCATCCACTGCAATGCCTCATCGGCCCAGTCACCCCGGCCGGCGCGTTCGCAACGGCGACGCAGCGCGGTTTCCAGGGCGTCGTTATCGGCCAGTGCGAAAGCTTCGGCCGCCAACCATTCGAGCAGGTCGTGCAGAAAATCGCCGACGAAGGCGCCGCGCGGGAAGCGGTGCCAAGGTGGCTGTGTCGTTGGGTGCAGGGTGGGCAGCGCAAAGAGGGGTTCTTCTGTGCCCTCGTCCGCAGCCGGGCGGTGTGCCTGAGTCGGGTAAAGGCCGCTGGCCTCCGCAGGGCGGATCGCCGGCGGATCGGATGTGAACACCTCGTCCGCCGGCACATTGTGTACGTGCGCCGAAGTGTCGATATCCCTTACCAGCGACGAGAAACTGCCCAGCGACCAGCGGCGCTCGAAATCTGCCGCATACGCTGGGCTGTCCTGCAAAGGCGGTCGCGTTTCGCCGCGCTGCAGCGGCGTGTGGGCGATGTCGTCCGTTGTCGCTTCAAGCACAATGCAAGGCCCGGTCGTGGTCGAGCCCTCGTCCGGCTGTGCGTCATTCGCCAGCGCTTCGAGCGGGGTCAGCCAGGCGTCCTCGCCACGCCCCGCCAGCCCGGCCAGCAAGTAGCCGGGCGCGCTACGGTGGGTGAGGCATTCCTTGTTGTTGCCGACCTTGAGCGCAGCAAAGCTCATCCATAGCGCATGGCGGGCACGGGTCAGCGCGACATAGAAAAGGCGCAGGTCTTCGCGCAGGCGTTCGTGCTCGGCGCGTTCCAGATCGTCGTCGTCGTAGTCGAGCTTCAGCTCGCGCCCGCCCGAGGCATCGGCCAGCTTCAGGAAGCGGGTGGTCTTGCGCTCCACGCGGCGGAAGCTGCAGGCAAAAGGCAGGCAGACGACCGGGTACTCCAGACCCTTGCTTTTGTGCACCGTCACTACCTTGACGAGGTCAGCGTCGCTTTCCAGGCGCACCACTTGCTCTTCGCTGCCGCTGCCGCTGGCGCCCTCTTCAATCTGCATCGCCAGCCAGCGGATCAGCGCCTGTTCGCCATCGAGTTGGGCGCTGGCCTGCTGCAGCAATTCGGCCAGATGCAGGAAGTTGGTCAGCTTGCGTTCGCCGTCGGGTTCGGACAGCCAGCGTGCGGGCAGGTCGAGCAGGTGGAGTGTGCGGCGCAGCATGGTCAGTACGCCCAGGTCGCGCCATAACGCGTGCAACTGGCGAATCTGTTCGCTACGCACGTCGAAGGCTTCGTCGTCGCTGGCCAGCCAGGCCAGCTCTTCGATTGATAGACCGATGCTGCGGGTGGCGAGCGCAGCACGCACGAGTTGAACGTCGAGTGGCGAGGCCACTGCGCGTAGCCAGCGCAGCAGGTCGCGTGCCTCGTCACTGGCGAAGACCGAATCCTTGTCCGACAGGTAGACCGAGGCGACGCCACGCTGGCGCAGCTCGCGCCGCACGGCTGCGGCCTCCTTGCCCGTGCGCACCAGCACCGCGATGTCAGCCGGGCGCAGGCGCGTGAAGCCCTGCTCCGGGTGCAGGAAGCCGGCCTGGGTGTCGTTGAGCCAGACGACGATCTGTTCGGCGCAGCGTGCAGCGAACAGGCGCCGGCTTTCGGTGGCACTGCGCAGAGCCAGATCGTGGTGGAGCGTCAGTGCAGGCACCGGACCGTCGGTGTTGCGGAAGACTTCCTTGCGTCCGTTCGCCCTTACCGCCTCGAAGGGCAGGTCGTTGTCTTGCCCCGAGCGGAACAGGAAGGCCCCACTGCCTTGGCTGCTTTCGCTCCCGGCCCCGGTGCGGGCCTCGGCCTGTTGAAACCATTGGTTGATCGCCGTCACCAGCGGCCAGGTCGAGCGGTAATTGGTGTCCAGCACGTAATGCCGGCCCAGGGTGGCGCGGCGGGCCTGCAGGTAGCTGTAAATATCGGCGCCGCGAAACCCATAGATCGACTGCTTGGGGTCGCCGATCAGCAGGAGCGCCGTGCGCGGATCGTTGTCGGCCGTGCGGTAGAGCGCATCGAACAGCCGATATTGCAGCGGCGAGGTGTCCTGGAATTCGTCAATCAACGCAACCGGATATTGCGTGAGGATGCGTTCGCGCAGGCGTGCGCCATGTGGGCCGGATAGTGCGTGGTCGAGCCGTTCCAACATGTCGGCAAAGCCGAAGCTGCGTGCCTGGCGCTTGAGTACGGCCAGGCGGCGTGCGACCCGGGTGGCCGCGTGAAGGCGCAAGGGCACGTGCGGGTTGGGCAGCGCATCGTAGGCAGCGATGAGTTCTGTCAGCGCAGCGAAGTCCTCCGGCAGTTCGGGCGCGGTTGCGTCGGGCTTGCGGGCTTCGAGCATGCCGTCGGGGCTCAGGCGATGGCGGGCGCTGGCGCTCAGGTCGAGCGTCTTGTCGAGCGGATTGCGCGCCCAGGCTTCCAGGGCCTCGAACCAGCCGGTGTAGTGACGGCTTTGCAGCTTGCGGCGATCCCAGTCGCAAGTCTTGGGGGTGAGTGCGTTGTCGAGCCAGGCTTTCATCGCCTGCGCGCGTTGCGACCAGCCTTTGCTGAGTGTGATCAGCGTCTGGTTGCGCGTGCCGGTGACGCTGTCGATGCATTGAGCCAGCGAGCCCTCGGCCGCATCTGCCGGCAGGGGCTGGCCGATCAGCTCGCGAACATCGTCGATCAAGGCCTGGACGTCCTGCCACAGGCCGAGTGCGACATCGAGTTGAGCGTTCGACAGGGGATAGCACTGTTGCCGCCAGTAGTCCTGCGCAGCTTCTGTCAGCAGGGCGTGCTCGTCGGCGGCCAGTTCCTCGTCGAAGGGATTGCCGCTGTCGAAAGCGTGTTCACGCAGCATGCGCTGGCACCACGCATCGATGGTGAACACCGCGGCGTCGTCCATGGCCTCGGCGGCCATCGACAGGCGCCAGGCGGCCTGCGTGCGAGCAGCCCCGTCCGGGTAGTCCTCCAGCAGGCCGGCAAGCAAGCTGTCGTGCGCGTCTGGCGGGGTGTCGCCGCGAAAGCAGCGTGCGGCCTCGATCAATCGGGCACGGATGCGGTCCGAGAGCTCTTGGGTGGCTGCCCGGGTGAACGTCATGACGAGGATTTCGACTGGCAGCAGGGGACGGTGAAAGGCCGTAGCCTCGCCCGTCTCACTGCCAAGACGGCCGTGGCCAAGCACCAGGCGCAGGTAGAGCGCCGCGATGGTCCAGGTTTTTCCGGTGCCGGCGCTCGCTTCGATCAGACGGCTGCCGTGCAGCGGAAAGCGGGCGGCTTCAAGGGCGTGGCTCATCAAGCAGCTTCCTCGACGATTCGGTTCGATTCAGGGTGGGCCGAGGCGACGACATGCTCGCCAATCCAGGCCACCAAGGGTGCATACAGCGTGTGTGCCAAGGTCTCGAAGCGGCCGTCAGCGGCCAGGGCTTCGAAGTCCGGGTAGCAGCGCGCCAGGCTGGCGTCCTCGCCCTCGCCCGACTGGCGCTCGTTGCCCTCATAGGCGCTGGCCGCGTTGCCACCCGCCACAAAGGTGAGCGCGGTTTTCAGTGCCACCGGCAGCGGTGCGCCCAAGCCTTGCTGCCAGCCGTTGATCAGGCTGGCGAGCAGCGCGCGTGCAGGCGCGGTCTCCATCGGGGCGATGGTCAGCGTGGCGTCGCGCCCGATCAGCAGACCGCCGCTGGGGGTGCCCGATGCCGCGGCAAGCAGGCCTTTCACCCAGGGGGTCAGCAACTTGTAGGTGCGCACCGTGCCTTTGCTGGCATCGTCGAGCAGGCGACCGGCATCGAGATCCAACCAGACGGGGGCAGGGGCATCGCAGTCGGCAGCGACCCGGTGGTCCAGCCAGTCCTCCATTACGGTGCCGGCATGCTCGAAGTGCAGGGCCAGCCGCTGCACGTCATGGGGGTGAGCGGCACGGGCGGCCCGCCACGCGTCGATCATCGGCCGGAGTGTTGCGCCAAGTGCAGCGCCAGTCCGCTCGCCCAGCCCGCCCATCGGCAGTCGCCCTTCAGCTTGCACGCGCCGCAGGTGACGCTGTACCGAGCGCTCGAGCGCGAAGCTGGGGCGTGCGTCAGGCTGCAGCGTGGCCATCTCGGCCAGCACCGCGTCGGCCAGTTCATCGATCAGGCGGTGCTCCTCCAGCGCATCCAGACCGAAGGATTCTGCGTCGGGGAGGGCTTCGGATTCGTCGTCGAAAATGACCCCCAGCCGCTGGCGGAAGAAGACCTTCACCGGATTGCGCAGGAAGTTGGCGAGCTGAGCGACGGTGAGCGGCACGGTGGGATCGGGCGCGAAGGGTGCAAGCGGCGGCGCTGCGCAGGTCGGGGGGGGGCCTTCGTTGTGTGCGCCCCCATGGGCGGCGCGCCATTCGCGTGCGTAGGTAAGCAAGGCCGTGTCCGGCTCGAAGTAGCGCCGGCTGAAGGGCTGCAGCGGGTGTTCGGTGGTGCGTTCAGTCACCACCGTGGGTGACCAGCCGGCGGCGAGGTAGTCGCGCAACTGGGCGATCAGCACGGAGGGTGGCTGCTCACTGTTGTCGCGTACGTTGTGTCCGCACCAGCTCACATACAGCACACGGCGCGCCGACAGCAGCGCTTCGAGCATCAGCTGGCGGTCATCGTCGCGGCGGGCGCGGTCGCCCGGGCGCATCTGGCCGGGCTGGGCCATCAGGTCGAAGTCGCTGCGGGGACTGCGGCGCGGATAGTCGCCGTCGTTCATGCCGAGCAGGCAGACGACTTCGAAGGGAATCGCGCGCATCGGCATCAGGGTGCAGAAGGTGACACCACCGGCGCGGAAACGCTTGTCGAGCGCCGGTGTTTCGAGCGCGCTCAGCCAGGCTTCGCCCGCCACGTTGAGCGGCAGCTCCGCGTCGAAGCCCGCATCGAAGCAGGCGTCGAGCCAGCGCTCCAACGCATCGTCGAGCGCAGCCAGGGTCTGGCGGTCGATATCGTCGGTAGCGCGGACCAGATCGGTCAGCAGCGCGCGCAGGCGCTCGGCCCAGCTTGCGGGTGCCACGGTCTGGCGGCTGTCGACCTGCCAACGGATCAGGCGTTCGACGAGGCGGGCAAAGGCGCCAGCGAGTTCGGCGTCGAGGCCGCCGACTTCGTCGTAGGGCTCGATGCCGGCGAACGGTGTGTCGAGTCCGTTGCCGGACTCGCCTACGGCGTAGCCCATCAGCATCCGGTGCAGACCGAACAGCGCGGTGTTTTGTGCGCCGCAGGCCTGCAGGGCGAGCCCGGCACGGTGCGCTGCATCCAGCCCCCAGCGGATTCCCGCGCCACGCATCCACTGGGTCAGGCGGGGCAGACCGTCTGCATCGATACCGAAGCGCGCGGCGATCGCTGGCACATCGAGCAGCGCGGTGAGGTCCGACAGCCGGCAACGGTCATGCGGAATGCGGAGCAGCCATTCCACTGCGCTCATCAGCGGGCTGCTGGCGCGCGCTGACAGGTCGGCGATGTCGAAGGGGATGTGGCGCGGGTCGTGTCGGCCGTACTGGCCGAAGACCGCGCGAATCGCCGGGGCGAAATCGTCGATGGCCGGCACCATCACCACGATGTCGCGCGGGCGCAGAGGCTTGTCTCTGCTCGATTGTGCGAGCAGGGCGAGGAGCTGGTCATGGAGGATTTCCAGCTCGCGGACCGGGCTGTGGGCGAGGTGGAAGACGATGGAGCGGTCTTCGGGCGGGACCGGGGGTTTCGGATGCTCGGCCAGCGGCAGCAAGTCGCGGATGTGGTGCTGCACCTGTTGCAGCAGCGTTGCATCGTTCGGCGTGTCCTCGTCGAATAGATCGATACGTGCCAGCGGAAAACGCTGCCGGGTGGTTTCGGCGTCGTCGAAGGCGTCGAGCTGGCGGACGAAGTCGCGTGCCTGCCGCCCCCAGGCGGCGAGCAGCGGATGTGCGTGCAGGTGCATGGACTCCAGCGACACTGCGTGCAGGTCGCATCCCTTGCGCAGTGGCTGGCGGCGACGGGCGAGACGCAGCCATTCGCGCCCGTCCATGATGTCGGCCCAGTGGAAACGGCAGGGGTTGGGGATCGCCAGCATCACCTGACTGTGGCGCGACAGTGCGGCCAGCAGTTCGAGGGTGGGCAAGGGCACGTGGGTCATGCCGAAGAGGACGATGCGACGCGGCAGCTTGATTGAGCCTACGGCGTCTTCGCCTGCCGCCAGTGTTTGCAGGATCCGCTCATGAAGCTGCGGTCGGGTCAGCGCGCGCTGTGCGGGATCGAGCTCTTCCAGCAGCTGTTGCCAAAGCCGTACCTGCCAGCGCTGATCCGGAGGCACCGGTGTTTCGCCGCGGCCGGCGTCGAGCAGCACCTCGCGGCCATCGGCCCAGGCGTCCAACCAGTCCGGGCGGTGCACCTGATACTGGTCGTAGAGGTCGGCGATGCGCAGCGCGAGCTGAAACCGTCTGCCGGGCTCATCATCGGCAAGGTATCCGGCAATCGGCTCGAAGGTGGGCTCGGACAGCACGCCCGGCAGTCGCCGCATCAGTCGCCAGGCGAGTGCGGTCTTGTCGAGTGGCGAACTCGACGGCACCTGGTTGCGCCCCAGCACGCGCCGATACGTCTGCCACAGGAAGCGCCCCGGCAACTGGACCGTGGTCCCTGCGCACACCCCGGCGTTGCGCGCGAGTGCCATCTTGACCCACTCGGCCATGCCGTTGCTCTGCACCAGGATGATCTCGGATTCGAGCGGCGCCAGTGGATGTTGCGCGAGCCAGGTGGCGACGGTGTCGAGCAACACTTCGGTGCGGTTGCCGTGCAGGGCGATGAAGCCGGGGGGGAGAGTGTCGTGGGTCATGACGCGGGTGATCGGCAGGGGTACAGGAGCTTCCCCTGCATGATACGGAGGGTTGTGGTCCGTGTTTGGAGGATGACAACCGTGCTTGCTATCGGATGTCACATTAGAAGTCGAAAATCAGGCTTCAAATGTGGAAACCGTTTCATGAGCATCAGACATAACCTTGTTCTTCTCATCGCCATCACGGCGGCGCTGTTGGTGTCCATCGGTGTCATCGGTGGTAGCCAGTTTCGCCACAACGCCGAGCTGATCCAGACGCTCACGGCTGATGCCATTCCGGGTGCCCTGATTGCCTCCGATCTGAGCGCCGATCTCAAGCAGGTCGAGCTGGAACTGCTCGAGCTTGTCTTTGCGCCCACCCCGGACATCGCTGCAAAGGCGGTGGACAAACTGCGTGTTCAGCAGACCAGGCTCGGCGAGCGCCTTCAGTCCTTGAGCAGCGTGTCTTCATCGTCGACCGAAAGTGGTCTGATCGAGCATGCACGCCAGCGGCTCGAGGATTACGAGCGCGCGACCGAGGATGTGGTTGTTTTTGCCCGGGCCGGTCAGCGGGTGCTGGCCGAAGCCAGCTTGTATGCGAACGTGGCTGAATACAAGAACGAACTTCAGCAGATTCTGGACACCCTGCGCATCGAGAAGGGGCGCAGCAAGGACACTTCGGTGGCCACCGTGCGGGCAGGGCTTGGCCGCACCATCTGGGTGCTGGGCGGTGCCGGCGGCTTCACCCTGCTGGTGTTGGTCGCCCTCGTCGTCCGCCTGCACCGCAACATCGTCCGCCCGCTGCGGTCGATGGAAGGCACGATGGCTGCCATCGCGACATCGCTGGATTTCACTCAGCGGGTCCCGGTGACCCGGGACGATGAAATTGGTCAGTCGGTCCAGGCGTTCAATTCCCTGCTTGATACACTGCAGCACAGCCTGGGGTCGATAGTCGAGATCATCCGTAGCAACGAGAACGCCACGGCCGAGATGCACCAGTCGGCGCTGGTCGTTGCGCATATCGCTTCCGAAGGCAGCGATTCGTCGAAGCGCATCCAGCAGGCCGTCCACTCGATCCAGGAGCACATCCTCGAGATCGATCGAGAGTCCCGCCAGGCGGGTCGGATTACTGAAGAGTCCAGTCAGACCGCCACGTCGCGCAGCGCGGTGATCCGCGAGACGGCCAACCGCATCGAGGCGCTGGCTGCGCACATCGATGGCGCCTCGGGACAGGTGTTCGCCCTGGCGCGTGAGGTGGGAGAGATCGAAAGCGTGGTCTCCGAGATCCGGCAGGTTGCGGATCAGACCAACCTGCTGGCGCTCAATGCGGCGATCGAGGCGGCCCGCGCAGGGGAGACTGGTCGAGGGTTCGCAGTCGTTGCCGATGAGGTGCGCAAACTGGCCGAGCGCTCGGCATCGGCGACTGAATTGATCAAACAGCGAATCGACGGTATTCATCGGGCGTCCCATGAATCCACTGCGCTGATGGAGCGTGTCGGGGTCGAGATGGCGCAAAGCACCGTCTTGGCGCGATCGGCAGGCGAGGCCATCGAGAGCATCGAGCATTCGGCGATGCGGGTGATCGAAGTCGTGGGCGAAATCATTCGTCTGGTGCAGATCGGCCAGGGCTCCAGTTCCGAGATCGTCGAGCAGGTGGGCACCATCGATGTCCTGCTCGATCAAGCCCACACGGCCGCGCGTCATACCAAACGTGCAGCAGACCGTATTCGTGACATCTCGCACGACCTCGCCACAATCGTGTCTCGATTCCGCATCGAACCCGTTGCGACCGGTCACTGATCGAACGCAGGCCCGGAGCTGCGCGTTGTGTCGGGGCCCCTCGCGACAGGATTAACCCCAGTGAAACAATCGGCGCTTAGGGTTAACCGGTTGTAAACGTAGGTTTATCGTAAATGCCGAATGCATCCTCAAGCCTAGATCGTCGTTTTGTCGCCTGCCGGCGCGTGGCCGGTTTCACGTTGTTGGAGTTGCTGGTCGTGATGGTGATCATCGGACTGCTGGCGGGTTATGTCGGGCCGCGCTTCTTTGCGCAGATCGGCAAGTCCGAAGTCAAAACCGCCCGCGCGCAGATCGATGCCCTCGAAAAGGGATTGGATCAGTATCGGCTGGACGTGCGCCGTTTCCCCACGACCGAGCAGGGTCTGCAGGCGTTGATGGAAGCTCCGCCCGAGACCGCAAACTGGCAAGGCCCTTACCTGCGCAAGGCGGTTCCGCCGGACCCTTGGGGCAAGCCTTATCAGTACGCGTACCCGGGCAAGCACGCGGAGTTCGACCTGTATTCCTTCGGTAGCGACGGCCAGCCGGGCGGCGAAGGCGAGGCTGCCGACGTCACCAACTGGTAGCGAGCGATGCGCTTCAGTGTGAGGGCCGTCGGTCAGGGCCAGGCGCTCGTGAATGTCGCGATCAGTGCAAACTCCGAGCACGAGGCGCGCAGTATCGCGGTCGCGCGTGGCCTGGTGGTGCTGAGCGTGCGGCGCGGACCCGGATCGATCCGCGCCCAGCGTTTCCCCCTGCTGCATTTCAACCAGGAACTGCTCGCACTCTTGCGTGCCGGCATACCGCTGGCGGAGTCGATTTCCGCCTTGGCCGAGAAGGAAAACCGTGCCGGCGTGCGCGAGATTCTGCAGGGCATGCTCACGGCCTTGCGCGAAGGTCGTACCTTATCGACTGCACTCGGTAGCGTTCCGACGGCGTTTCCCGACCTCTACGTGGCGATGATCCGGGCGGCCGAGCGCACCAGCAATCTCGACGATGCCATCGAGCGCTTCATTGCCTACCAGCAGCAGGTGGATAGCTTGCGCGGCAAGCTGATTAGCGCCGCGATCTATCCGGTGCTGCTGCTCGGCGTCGGTGGATTGGTGGTGCTGTTTTTGCTGGGTTATGTCGTGCCACGCTTTTCGCATATTTACGAGGATGTCGGCGGCGACTTGCCGCTCATGTCACGCCTGTTGCTGGAGTGGGGGCAGTTCATCGAGGCTAATGCCGCCGGTGGCGTGCTTGCACTGCTGGTCGCGGTCAGTGCGGTGGTCGCACTGTGGCGGAACCCGGCTTTTCAGGTGGCATTGAGCCGTGCCCTATGGCGCGCACCGATGCTGGGTGAGCACTTGCGTGTGTTCCAGTTGGCGCGCTTTTACCGGACGCTGGGCATGCTGCTGTCGGGCGGCATCCCGGTCGCGACCGCGCTAGGCATGGTGGCGGGCCTGCTGACGCAGTCGCTTCGAGGCAGCGTCGATATCGCCATTACCCGGATTCGAGAGGGGCAGTCGTTTGCCGCAACGCTGGCGGGCGGCGGGCTGGTGACGCCCGTTGCGATGCGCATGCTAGAAGTGGGCGAGCGCGCAGGCAACCTCGGTGACATGCTTACCCGCGCTGCCGAGTTTCATGAGGGCGACACTGCACGCCAGGTTGAGTGGCTCACCCGTCTTTTCGGCCCGCTGCTGATGTTGTTGATCGGTGGTGTCATCGGCCTGATCGTGGTGCTGATGTACCTGCCGATTTTTCAGCTAGCGGAGAGCATTGGATGAATGCGGTGGCCGAAAGCCTGCTCCTGGCCGCGAGCTGTGGATGGGAGACGATCGGGCACGCGCGTTTGATGTCGCTGGCACCCGACTTCACCGTCATCGATTTCGAAGCCGCGCTGCGCCGCGAATGCGTTGCTTTGCGCGATGAAAACGGCAGGCTGCTGATTGCCTTGGCTGATCCGTACGACACCGACCTGGTCGATGGCCTCGGCGCCCGGCTCGATGAACCGTTCGTATTGATCCTCGGCGACCGCGACGATATTGCCGCCTGCCTGGCGCGGCATGAGGATCAGGTGCGACGTGCGGCCGGTCTCGATCTGTCCCACGAGGCGGAGCAGGACGGTGAGATCGTCGAGGACCTGTCCTTGCGTCGTATCAGCAGCGACGCAAGTCCGGTCGTCAAGCTCGTCAACTCCACGCTGTACGACGCACTCAAGCAGGGGGCGAGTGACATTCACCTCGAGGCCGTCCCTGCCGGACTGGTCATCAAGTACCGTATCGACGGCGTGCTCTCGCGCGTGGGCGGGGCGACCGGTGCCGAATTGGCCGAGCAGGCCATCTCACGCATCAAGGTGATGGCCGAGCTCGACATTGCCGAACGCCGAGTGCCCCAGGATGGACGTTTCAAGGCCCAGGCGGGGGGGCGCGAGATTGACTTCCGCGTCTCCATCATGCCCAGCATCCATGGCGAGGATGCGGTGCTGCGGGTGCTCGACAAGGAACATCTGACCGAAGAGATGAGCGGCCTCACGCTGGAGTCGCTCGGTTTTGCGGAACACACACGCACGGTACTGCGTCGTCTCGCGTGCGAGCCCTACGGCATGCTGCTGGTGACGGGGCCAACCGGCAGCGGCAAGACGACCACGCTCTACGCCACGTTGGGCGAGACCAACCGGGGCGTCGACAAGATCATCACCATCGAGGACCCGGTGGAGTATCAGCTGCCAGGGGTGCTCCAGATTCCCGTGAATGAAAAGAAGGGGCTGACGTTCGCGCGGGGTCTGCGTTCGGTGCTGCGCCATGATCCCGACAAGATCATGGTGGGCGAGATCCGCGACGGCGAAACCGCCGAGATCGCGCTGCAGGCGGCGCTGACCGGGCATCTCGTGTTCACCACGGTGCATGCCAACAATGTGTTCGATGTCATCGGTCGATTCATGCACATGGGGATCGACCCCTACAACCTCGTCGCCGCGCTCAACGGCGTGGTGGCGCAGCGCCTGGTAAGGGTGAATTGCACGCACTGCAGCGACGACATCGTTCCCGACAACGCGCTGCTGGCAGATTCGCAACTGCATTCGAGTACCGGCTTCCATTTCCGCGCCGGGCAGGGTTGCGGTCATTGTCGGGGCTCGGGATACCGCGGCCGGCGGGCGGTCGCCGAGGTGCTGCTGCTCGATGACGAGATCCGCGAACTCATCCTCGCGCGTGCGCCGGTTCGAGCGCTGAAGGAGGCGGCGCGCCGGCGCGGTTTCCGCAGCCTGCGCGAAGGGGTGCTCGACATGGTTGCCGCCGGCCAGACCACTTTGCAGGAGCTTAATCGTGTCACGCTTCTGGGCTGATCTTTCGGCGGATCGCTGGAAACTCGACCTCGATGAATCCGCGTGGTGGCTGCGGGGGACGGAGGGCGAAGGGAGGGTGCCCGTCGACCATGACCTCGTCGGTGCGCTGGCCGGCATCAGCGTGCCCCGCCGTTGGCGCAAAGGCCTGCTGGAGGTGGAGATCGGCGATGCCCATCTGCGTTACCTGGTCATCGATTTGCCAACGGGGATCTCCGGCGGTGCTGAACGGCAGGCGTGGGTGGCCGAACGATTTCGCAGCGTGCATGGGGTCGATGCGAACGATTGGCGCATCGCGCTCGATGACGATGCAATCGGTGGGGCGGTGCTCGCATGCGCCGCACCGCGCACGCTGGTCAGCGCGGTCGAGCGGTTCGCGAGTGCTCACCACTTTCGCATCGCCAGTTTCAGCGGCAGTTTCGTGCTGGCCTATAACCGCTTGCCGGCGCAGGCGGTGTCCGGGCCGGGGGCCTTCGCGCTGCTTCGCGGCAAGCGGCTCACCCTGGGGGTGTGGAATCGCGGGCAATGGCGTCGTGTGCGTGGGTTGGCAGTGGGGCGCGATGCGGGCGATACCTTGTCCCGTGCCCTGATGGATTGCTTGCCGGGTCTGACGCGCGAATGGGGGGCCGATGTTTCGGCCGTCCTGCATGCGGAGGGGGTCGAGCCAGCTTTCCTGCCCGCGGGTTGGCGGCGTGCAAGGAGTGCGGCGGGCGCATGATGTCTTCCCCCTTTGTCCAGCGGTTGTTTCCGGTACGGAACGGACCTGCGTCGATCCAGCTCCATTTCTCGCCAGTGCGCCGCCCGACGAGCCCTGTCGGCTGGCTTTTGCTGCTCGCGGGTCTGGCCGTGGCAGTTGTCGAGGCCGTCGCCTTCTTCGAAACGCAGGCGGACCTGGCTGAGCGCGCGTTCATTGTCGATGCCCTGCGCGCAGAACGTGCTGCAGCCGCACCCGCGGCACCCGCGCGTCCGCCGCTCGCGGCTGATGAGTTGCGGGCTGCAGGACGGGTCTTCAGTCGGCTGGATACGGATTGGAGCGGCGTCTTCGCTGCGCTCGCACGGGTACGCGATAACGATGTTGCGTGGGTCGAAGTGGAACTTCTTGCTGCGGGCGAGGGCGAGACGAGCCAAGGCGGGATGTTGCGCCTGACCGGACAGGCGAGAACGCTCGACGCGGTACTTGGCGTCAGCGATCGTATCCGCAAGGATCCGGCCTTCGTCGAGCCACAGCTCGTCAGTCATGAAGTCGTTACCGGCCAGGCCGGAGGGGGCGTCCGCTTCACCCTGACCACGCGATGGGGACCGCACGGATGAGCCTTCTCCTGTCCGCGTTACGGGAACACCCTTTGCATGGCATTGGCACACCGCTCGCCCGGTGGCTGCGCCGTGGGTTCAGGCGCCTGGGCTGGCCGGGCGCACTGGGTGGCGTGTTGCTGATCCTGGCCGTTGTCGCCGGTACGCTGGCTCAAGGCCGTGCCGATGAGGCGCGCACTGCGCTGTCTCGCGAGCGTACGCAGTTGATGCGGGTGCGCCTTGCCGAACCGGTCGTCCCGCCCAACGATCGTGCGCGACTCGAGGCGTTCTACACCACCGCGTTCCACGGAGAGTCGGCACTGGCTGAGCGCTTGTCGGTGCTGTATGGCGCCGCCGCAAGGCAGGGCATTGCGATCCGTCGGGTCGATTACCGCACGGCAGATGAGCCGGGAACCCCCCTCAGGCGTGTTGCGCTATTGCTGCCCGTGCAGGGGGATTTCGCCCGCATCCACGCCTGGCTGAGTACGGTGCTGGTCGAGCTACCTGAACTCGGCCTGGAGGCCATTTCGCTGCAACGGCCAGACAGTGGATCGAGCACTGTCGAGGCTGAGTTGCGTTTGGTGCTCTATGTCGGGGCTGGCCGATGAATACGAGAAGTCTGGTCGTGTATCTGGCGCTCACCCTCACTTTGGGGGCAACGGTATGGTCGTCATCGCAGGAGGACGACGTCACCGTTGCCCCGCGCCCGCCATCGCTTGCAGCCAGGCCACCCGCTCAGGCCGGACAAGCCCCCTTCACATCCCCGGTTCCGGCTGCGGCAAGACCGTTTGAACTGGTGTTACCGCAGCCGCGTCAGCCCTTTGCGGCGGCGGGTGCCGGCTTTGCTGCACCGCTCAGCTTCCGGCCCCAGACCCCGCGCAGTGCCCCGATGGCGGCGCCTCGCCCGGTCGCACCGCCCCTGCCGTTCCGCTTCGTCGGCGCCATCGAGGCGTCGGCTGGTCGTCGTGTTTTTTTGATGGATGGCGCTCAGCTTCATGTCGTGGTGCAGGGCGACCACATCGATGGCCGCTATCGCGTCGATAAGGTCGATGACAGTCGAATCGAATTCACCTACCTGCCGCTCAAGCAGCGCCAGACCTTGATGCTTTCCAATTCATGATCCTGAACCCCTCTGGTTTTCTGCTCGTTCCCGCTGCTTGCCTGCTGCTTGCGGCCTGTGCCAGCAACTCGGCACTCGAGCGCAGTCGCGAGGCGTTCGCTTCCGGTGACCGGCTGATGGCACTGCAAGGCCTCAAGTCCGAGGTCGCGAACGACCCCGGAAACCCTGCCTTGCGTGCCTATCTGTTGCGCCAAACCGAGTTGCTCACGGCCGAGCGTCTCTTCAGCGCCGACAGTGCCCGCGCCGCAGGCCGGCTCGACGAGGCCGAACGCCATTACGCTGAAGTGCTGCAGATCGATGCGCAGAATCCGAAGGCGCGACTGGGGCTCGAGCAGCTGAAAGCCGACGATCGGCGGCGGTCGCAGTTGGCTGCGGCCCAGTCGTACCTTGCGCGTGGCGAGGATGACCGTGCCGAGCAGATTGTCCGTGCCCTGCTGGTCGAGGACCCCGGCAATGCTCGTGGCCGCCAGTTGCTGCGCACCCTCGACGAACGCGCGGCGGCGGCGGTTGAACCGGCTGTGGAAACATTGAATGGAGGTTTGGCCCGACCTGTCACGCTGGAGTTCCGCGATGCACCGCTACGCATCGTCTTCGAGGCGCTTTCGCGCGCCAGCGAGCTCAACTTCGTGTTCGACCGCGACGTTCGCGCCGAAAGCAAGGTGACGATGTTCGTGCGGCAGAACTCGGTGGGCGATGTCCTCAAACTGCTTGGCGCGACGCAACAACTCGGGCACAAGGTGCTCAACGGCAACTCGGTTCTGATCTATCCCGCCACACCCGCCAAGCAGAAGGAATACGTCGATCTCGTCGCCCGGACCTTCTTCCTGTCGAATGCCGATGTCAAACAGGCCATGGCCTTGCTGCGCCAGGTGGTCAAGACGCGCGACATTTTCGTCGACGAGAAGCTCAACATGCTCGTTATGAAGGACACTCCGCAGGCGGTGCGCATGGCTGAGCGCCTGCTGGCGTCGCTCGATGTCGCCGATCCGGAGGTGATGCTGGAAGTCGAAGTGCTGGAAGTCAGCCGCAACAAGCTCAGCAATCTGGGCGTGGAGTTCCCGAGTCAGATCGGTTATGGGCTCATCCAGCCGGGTCTCAGTACGACGACCATCGTCAATGGCGTGACGCAGACAACCGTCTCGCCTGGCGGCACGCTGGCGGCGGGGGTGGTGAATCTGCGCAATCACGAATCGCTGGTGCCTTATGTGTCCAATCCGGCAGCGATCCTCAATTTGCGCCATGAGGACGGCGACAGCAGCCTGCTGGCCAACCCACGCATTCGCGTCAAGAACCGCGAGAAGGCCAAGATCCATATCGGTGAAAAACTGCCGGTCTTCACCACCACCTCGACGGCGAACGTCGGGGTTTCGGCTTCGGTCAATTATCTCGATGTCGGCCTGAAGCTCGACGTCGAGCCGAACGTCACCCTGGAGGACGACGTGGTCATGAAGGTGGCGCTTGAGGTCAGCAGCATCGTGAAGGAAGTGCCCGGGCCGTCCAACTCGCTCGCCTACCAGGTGGGCACGCGTAGTGCGACCACCACGCTCAGACTGGCCGATGGCGAAACCCAGGTGCTTGCGGGCCTGATCAACGACGAGGAGCGATCGAGTGCGAGCCGTCTGCCGGGACTGGGCGAGCTGCCGGTGCTCGGCCGTCTGTTCTCCGCGCAGCGCGAGAACACGACGAAGACCGAGGTCGTGCTGCTGATCACGCCGCGCATCCTGCGCAATGTGGTGCCGCCCTCTGCGGTGCGTTCTGAACAGCCCGCCGGAACGGAGGCCATGGTGGGGGCCGGGCCGTTGCGGATTGGCGCAAGCGCGCCCAGCGGCCTCTCCCTGCATGGAGGCGTGCAGGGGCCGTTGGGTGGGGCTGCCCCTGAGCCTGTCGCACCTGAGTCAAATGCGGCGCCCGCAAAGCCGGGAGACGCGGAGCAGTCCGAGGTCGCGGAAGGCACTCCGCCAGCCGCCGGCGAGGGGACCCCGGGCACTGCAGACGCTGCCCCCGCCGCCGTGCCGCCAGATCGATGAGCAGACATTCATCGCTCGATGGGGCTGGCGTCAAGGGTTTTACCCTGATCGAGCTTGTCGTCACCGTTGCCATCGTGGCCGTGCTGGCCATGGGCGCCATGCCTGTACTCGAGTTGACTGCGCAACGGAGCAAGGAGGCCGAACTGCGGACGGCGCTGCGCCAGCTCAGGACGGCGATTGACGCCTACAAGGCCGCCGCCGATGCGGGGGAGATTGCACGTCCCGAAGGAACGAGCGGCTATCCACCCAGTTTGTCGGTGCTCGTCGATGGCGTCCCTAGCCTCAAGTCGCCGGAACGGGCGCAGATCTACTTCCTGCGGCGAATCCCGCGCGACCCATTCAGTTTGCAGCCCGATCAACCTCCGGAGGCCAGCTGGGGCAAGCGCAGTTACGCCAGTCCGCCTACGGCCCCGAGCGAAGGTGCGGATGTTTTCGACGTGTATTCGCTTGCCGTGGGTACGGGGCTCGACGGCGTGCCGTACCGGGAGTGGTGATGAACATGCGACGCAAACGCTTGACCCGTTTACGAGGCCGTCACCGGGCAACACCGCGCGGCGTGGTTGCGGGTTGCGGCTTCACACTGATCGAGTTGCTGGTTGTGATGGCCATCATTGCCACGCTGCTGTCGATCGCGGCGCCGCGCTATTTCGACCACCTCGACCGTAGTCGTGAGGCGTCGCTGCGGCAGTCGCTGGCCGTGATGCGGGATGCGCTCGACAAGTTCAAGGCCGATACCGGGCGGTTTCCGAGTGATCTGGCCGAGCTGGCCGAGCGTCGATATCTGCGCAGCATTCCGCCTGACCCCATCACGGACAGTACCCAAAGCTGGCTGGTGGAGATAGATCCCGCCGAGGGTGGCGGGGGGATTCGCGACATCCGCAGCGGTGCACACGGTGTCGGGCTCGACGGGACGGCCTATGCACAGTGGTAGTTCAAGGCGGTGCGGGCAGCATGGCTATACCTACCTGCTGATCTTGTTCGCCATTGCGGCATTGGGCGTGGGCGCCGCGCAGATCGGGGTGGTCTGGCAGCAGGCGGTCAAGCGCGAGCGCGAGGGAGAATTGATCTACCGTGCCACGGACATCGCCCGCGCCATCGGTCGCTACCATGCAGCCACGCCGGTTGGGGCGCCTGCGTGGCCGCAGCGCCTGGAGGATCTCATCGAGGACAAGCGCTTTCCCTTCATGCTGCGCCACCTGCGCCGGATCTGGCGCGACCCCTTCACGGGTACGTCAAACTGGGATCTCGTGACCGCAGGCGGCGGCATCATCGGCGTACGCAGTCGCTCCGAAGGCACGCCCGTCCGTAGCCACGGCCTGCCGCCAGAAATCGATCCGGTCACGGCAAACGCTGCCCGCCATGCCGACTGGCTGTTCCGGCCCGTGATCGCGCCCGTTTCGTCTAATGCGCGCGCTGCCGCTGCCGCTGCCGCTGCCGCTACTGCAGTTGCGTTGGATGGCGCCGAGTGAACGACGCTGCTGATATCGATCTGCGATCCCGTTTTGCCGAAAACGATAAAAACATGCCAAAGAGGTAGTCCGAACGAGCTATTGATACCTGCTTCTCGCTTCACCGGCTTGCAATTGGGGCTCGATAAAGTCGCAGGGCTTGTTGTTCCGGGTGCGGAATTGTTCTGCGCCGAATGCCGACCTGCCTTTATCTCAGCAACCCCGCTTCGTAGGAGCTTCCCATGCGTCACGCTGCAAAAAACCTTGTCATTTCGGCTGTCCTGGCCGCTTCTTTGCCGATCAGTGCGCACGCCAGCCGCGGTGCCGAATCCGGTGCGGCTTACAACCAAGGGCAGGGTGACAGCGTCCAGCTCGGTCCGCGTCCGTTCTACCTCGTCGATGAGATGCAGGACGGCCCGTTGAAGACGCAATTGGAGTCGTGTAGCGAAGGTCCGTTCAAGCGCACTGATTTCTCGATCGGCCACCGCGGCGCGCCGATGCAGTTCCCGGAGCACACTCGCGAGTCTTATGTTGCCGCGGCGCGCATGGGGGCCGGCATTCTTGAGTGCGACGTTGCCTTCACGAAGGACAAGGAACTCGTCTGCCGCCACGCCCAGAACGATCTGCATACCACCACCAATATCCTGGTGATGCCTGAACTGGCCGCCAAGTGCACCGTGCCGTTCCAGCCGGCTGTTTTCGACGCCGCGGGCAACATGGTGTCGCCGGCCAAGGCCGAATGCCGCACCAGCGACATCACGCTGGCGGAGTTCAAGTCGCTGCGCGGCAAGATGGATGCGTTCAATTCGCGTGCCCGCACGCCGCAGGAATACATGGGCGGGACGGCCAACTGGCGCACCGATCTGTATTCCGGTCCGACGAGCGGCACGCTGATGACGCACGCCGAGAGCATCGAGCTGTTCAAGGCGCTGGGCGTGAAGATGACGCCGGAACTGAAGAGCCCGAGCGTGACGATGCCCTTCGATGGCTTTACCCAGCAGGCCTACGCACAGAAGCTGATCGACGAGTACAAGGCCGCAGGTGTGTCGCCGCGCAAGGTGTGGCCGCAGTCGTTCGACAAGCAGGACGTGCTGTACTGGATCGCCAACGAGCCCGAGTTCGGCAAACAGGCGGTGTATCTCGACGACGCCAACGTCGTTGGCGACCTGCCCAGCGCGGCCGAGCTTGCCGCCTACAAGGCCGCTGGCATCAACATCGTTGCACCGCCGGTGTTCGCGATGCTGACTACCGATGGCAATGGCCGGATCGTGCCGTCCCAGTACGCCCGTGACGCCAGGGCGGCTGGCCTGGACATGATTGCGTGGACGGTCGAGCGGTCCGGCATCCTTGCTGATGGCAACAACGGGTTCTACTTCCAGAGCTTTGACGGCGCCATCAAGCGTGAAGGCGACGTGATGCAGGTGCTGGATGTTCTGGCTCGCGAAGTGGGTGTGATCGGCGTGTTCAGCGACTGGCCGGCCACGACCACCTACTACGCCAACTGCATGCGCATCAAGTGATCCGGAGCCGAGCCCACATGATGAAGAACACACTCAAACCCCTGGCCGTCGCAGCCATGCTGGCGCTGGCAGGCGGCACCCATGCGGCAGCGCCCCAGTGCGCCGGCCCTGTGACTTTTGGCGAAGGCGGCGAGCAGATCGTCAGCACGGTTGCGGACCGTGTTTTCGGCGGCGCATGCCTCAATGCATTGATCAAGGACACCTTGGCCGAAGGCGCCAACTACGGCAGCCACGGTGAGTTCGTCGCCGAGGTCGCACGCCTGGTTGGCGAGTGGCAGGCTGCCGGCATCGTCAGCGGTCGCGAAGGCGGTGCGCTCAAGAGTGCCGCTGCGCGATCGAACGTAGGCAAGACGCTGGCGCTGCGCGTCATCGCCTTCAACGATTTCCACGGCAACATCGATGGTGCCAACCTCAACCTGCGTAGCGACGCCGATGGCATTTTCATGACCAATGGCGCCGGCGCGCGGGTTGGCGTGCCGGCGGGCGGTGTCGATTACATGGCGGGCCTGGTGCGCCAGTTGCGCAGCGAAGCTGTCAATAGTGTGGTCGTGTCCGCGGGCGACCTGATTGGCGCCACGCCGCTCAACTCGGCGCTGTTCCACGACGAGCCGACGATCGAGACGATGAACCGCCTCGGCCTCGATTTCAATGCGGTCGGCAACCATGAGTTCGACGACGGCAAGGACGAGCTGCTGCGCATGCAGCAGGGAGGGTGCCATCCGACCAGCATGAACTCGTGTCAGGGGGCGATGGTCGGCACGTCCGTGCCTTTCGAAGGCGCATCGTTCCAGTTCCTCGCGGCGAACGTGACCGACAGCCACACCGGCGAAACTGTTTTTCCGGCATACGGGATCAAGGAGATCAAGGGCGTGCGTGTCGCCTTCATCGGTATGACGCTCGAAGCCACACCCTCCATCGTCAGTCCGGCGGGCATCGTGGGCTTGGCGTTTGGTGACGAGGCCGACGCCGCCAACGCGCTGATCTCGACGCTGCGCGCCGAAGGTGTCGAGTCGGTGGTCGTGCTGATTCACGAAGGGGGTGTGCCGGCGACCGGCAGCATCAACGGCTGTACCGGGGTGTCCGGCCCGATCGTCGATATCGTGTCGCGGCTCGATGACGCGGTCGATCTGGTCGTCAGCGGGCATACCCATCAGGCCTACAGCTGCCAGTTGGCGACGGCAGCCGGACGCAAGATTCCGGTGACCAGCGCGGGTGCCAACGGCCGACTGCTGACCGCGATCGATCTCAGCATCGACACCAAGACGCGCGATGTCATCGCGGCGAAGGCGGAGAATCGCCTGGTCGATCGCAACAACTTCCTGGGTTCCGCCACGCCAATCGCGCCGGTCGCCGAGATCACCGAGATCGTGGGCAGTTACAACGCGCTGGTGCAGCCCATCGCCAATCGCGTGATCGGCGAGATCACGTCCAGCATCACTCGCAGCGCCAATACGGCGGGCGAGTCGGCGCTGGGGGATGTCATCGCCGATGCGCAATTGCTGGCGACGGCACCGACCGACAAGGGTGGAGCGGTAGTGGCCTTCATGAATCCGGGTGGCATCCGTGCGGACTTCAGCCACGCGAGCAGCCCGGTGGGCGAAGGCGACGGGAAGGTCACGTACGGCGAGGCCTTCACCGTACAACCTTTCGGCAACAGCCTGGTGGTCAAAACCCTGACCGGCCAGCAGCTGTATGAATTGCTCAACCAGCAATGGGCGACGAATCGCATCCTGCAGGTGTCGGAGGGTTTCGCCTATAGCCACACCGGTAGCCAGGTGTGTGACGGTTCGGTGACCATCAATGGGGTGCCGGTAAACCGCGCGGCCGACTATCGTGTGACGATGAACTCCTTCCTGGCCACTGGCGGCGATGGGTTCAGCGTGTTCAACGCCGGTCGGGACCAGCTGGGGGGGGATGTCGATACCGATGCGATGACCGCCTACTTTGCGGAAAAGTCACCGGTACAGCCCGGTCCCCAGAACCGCATTGTCCGGGTCGATTCGTGTCGTTGAGCCAGCGATAGGGGGCGGTTCGCGTCCCGGCGCCCAGACCTTCTGCTGTTTGATCCAGCCCCGCTGCCTCTTGGTGGTGGGGCTGTGCTTTTTTGGGGGGCACGCAGTCTGAAGCGGTCATTGAGCTGAATGGACCAATCCTGCCACTGCGTCTCGTCATTTTCGGTCGGTAGGCTTCGGCTCACTTTTGCCACCTGCTGTGGCAGTGTCGATCACCCAGGAGTCTGTCCCATCATGGTCTGTCATTTTCCCTCGATCCGCGTTCTGAGCCGTGCCTTGCTTGCGACCGGGTTGTTCGGCGCCGCTGTGGGCGTGGTCGCTGCGCCCACCGACTTGTTCATCTCGGAATACGTCGAAGGCAGCAGCAACAGCAAGGCCATCGAGTTGTTCAATGGCACGCCGGTGGCCGTGGATCTGGCTGCAGAGGGGTATCAGTTGAAGATGTATTTCAACGGTAGCACCAGTGCCGGATTGACGATCAATCTGAGTGGTGTAGTGGCGCCCGGTCGGACGCATGTCATCGCCCAGGCCTCTGCGGCGCCTGAGCTGCTTGCCCTGGCGCAACAAACCAATTCGTCAGCGTGGTTCAACGGCGACGATGCCATCGAGCTGGTGAAGAGCGGTGCGACGATCGATGCGATCGGCCAGAAGGGTGTCGATCCCGGCACCGAGTGGGGTAGCGGCCTGACCAGCACTGCGGACAATACCCTGCGTCGCAAGGCCGGCGTGATCACGGGCGACACGAACAGCGAGGATGCCTTTGATCCTGCGCTTGAGTGGGACGGCTTCGCAGTCAACGATTTCAGCGGCCTCGGTACCCATGTGACGGACGGCGACGGTGAAGGCGGTAGCGGCGACAACGGTGAAGGCGGGACTGGTGATAACGGAGCCAGCGCCTGCAACGCGGAATTCACCCCCGCCTACGTACTCCAGGGCAACGGTGACAGCACGCCGATGGCGGGTCAGGTCGTGACGACCCAAGGGGTGGTGGTGGCCGATTTCGAAGGCCCGTCGCCCGCGCTGCGCGGCTTCTATCTGCAGGACGTCGGTGGCGACAACGACATCTCCACATCGGACGCGGTCTTTGTCTTCAACGGCAACAACGACAGTGTTTCGGTTGGCGATGTCGTGCGGGTGAATGGGATTGCCGCCGAGTTTCAGGGGCAGACCCAGGTGAGTGCCAGCACGGTGGTGAAGTGCGGCACCGGCAGCGTAGCACCGACGCCGATCGCCCTGCCGCAGACCTCCCCGGACGCCTTCGAAGCTTATGAAGGCATGCTGGTGACGGTGGCGCAACCGCTTTACGTGACCGAACACTTCCAGCTCGGTCGCTTTGGCCAGGTCACGTTGTCGGCGAATGATCGCCTGATGCAGCCGACCGAAGTGGCGGCGCCGGGTGAAGCTGCACAGGTGCTGCAGGCGCAGAACGACCTTGCACGCATCATCGTCGATGACGGCCTGAATGCTCAGAACCCCGACCCGATCGTGTTCGGCCGCGACGCTCAGCCTTTGTCGGCTGCCAATACCCTGCGTGGCGGTGACCTCGTCCGGGGGCTGACCGGGGTATTGACCTGGACCTGGTCCGGCAATTCGGCCAGTGGCAACGCGTGGCGTATCCGTCCGGTCAATGCCATGGGGGGGCTAGCCCAGTTTGAAGCGGCGAATGAACGCCCGACGCTGCCGCCGAACGTCGGCGGCACCCTGCGCGTGGCGAGCATCAACGTGCTGAACTACTTCAATACCTTGAACGACCGCAATGTGGCGACCCCCGGCTGCTTCCCGAGCGGTACCGACGCCGATTGTCGTGGTGCGGAGTCGGCGATGGAGTTCGAGCGTCAGGCGACGAAAACGGTACAGGCCATTCTGGGCATGGATGCCGATGTGGTCGGCCTGATCGAGATCGAGAACGACGGTTATGGCGAAGACAGCGCATTGCACGATTTGATGACGCGCCTGAATGCCGCAGCAGGCGCGGATACCTATGCGTTGCTGGACGTCGATGCGCGCACCGGCCGGGGCCAAGCCATGGGCGACGATGCGATTCGACTGGCGATGCTCTATCGGCCGGCAGGCGTGCGACCGGTGGGTACGACGGCGGTACTGGACGACAAGGCGTTCGTGTATGCGGGTGATGCGTCGCCGCGCAATCGCCCGGCCCTTGCACAAGCCTTCGAGAACACGGCGGGCGCGCGCTTCGTCACCGTGCTCAACCATCTCAAGAGCAAGGGCAGTGCGTGCGATGCGCCGGATGCCCTCGATGGCCAGGGTAACTGCAGCGCAGTACGGGGTGTGGCTGCCCAGCAACTGCTCGGCTGGCTGGCGAACGACCCCACCCGAACCGGTGACCCCGACGTGCTGGTGATGGGCGATCTCAACGCCTACGCAATGGAACATCCGGTGCAGGCCTTCGTGGGCGCCGGCTACACCGATCTGGTGCTTCGCGATGCGGGTGCCGACGGCTACACCTATGTGTTCGACGGCCAGTGGGGTCGGCTTGACCATGCGCTGGCTTCGCCCAGCCTGGCCGAGCAGGTACGACGGGCCGCAGTGTGGCATGTCAGCGCCGACGAGCCGAGCGTTCTCGACTACAACACCAACTTCAAGTCGGCGGGACAGGTGGGTTCGTTGTACGCCGCGGATGTGTTCCGCAATTCCGATCATGACCCGGTGTTGGTCGGCCTTGAACTGAGCGATCCGGTCAAGCTGGAAGGCACGCGTCATCACGACGTTCTGGTGGGCACGGGGGCGGATGAGGTCCTGGTTGGTCATGGGGCGCACGACACCTTGACGGGCGGCGGCGGGCGCGACTTGTTTGTCTTCAATGACGTGCAGGACGGCCCGGATACCATCACCGACTTCACGCCGGGACACGACGCGCTTGTGCTGACGCAGTTGCTGCAGAGCCTCGGCATCCACGGCGGCGATGTGCTGGCGCTGGGCCGTGTGCGTTGCACGCAGTCCCCCTCCGGGGCGGTGATCGGTGTCGATAGCGACGGTGCAGCGGGCCCGCAGGCTGCTCGCCGCGTTGCGGTGTTGACTCAGGTCCGCTGCGACGCCTTGTCGGCAATCGACTACGTGCTCTGACCGACGCCCCGGTGTGTGCGGACGATGAGTGATCTATTCACGCTGGACAGCGAAGCGCAATTGCGTTTGCTGCGTGTCATGGAGGCCTCGTTTCGGATCTTCAAGCGATCGCATTTCTTTCTCTGGGCCCAAGGCGAGTTGCAGGTCTTCATTCCGCATGCAACGCTGGTTTGCGTGAGTGGAGACCTCGCGACATCGATGCTGTACCACGACATTTTTTCGTGGCAGGCGATGGCCCCAGGGGATGATCAACGTGCCGCGGAGCGCGGGTGTCTGCCGATCGCGCCGTTGATCGATCAGTGGTTGCGCAGTCGGTGCAAACCGCTGGTGCTGGATGCAAGCACCATGAACACCGGCAATGCCGCACGGGCGATCGGCGGTTATGCGCTGTGCCACGGGGCACCCGAGGCTCGGGGAGAGCAGGGTTCCTTTTTTGTTTTTCTTGGCTTGCCCGAGGCGCCCAGCTGCCGCACGCTGTTTGCACTTCACATGCTGATGCCTCACTTGCATCTGGCATGGCATCGAATGCGTGAGGGAGAACTGCACGGTAATCGATTCAAGGCAGCCGAAAGTCCGCTGACCACGCGCGAAGTCGAAGTGCTGATTTGGGTGCGTGATGGCAAGACCAACAATGAGATTGGTCGGATCCTCGACATCAGTCCGCTGACGGTGAAGAACCACATCCAACGTATCCTGCGCAAACTCAATGCGTCCAACCGTGCTCAAGCGGTTGCGTGCGGCGTATCGTTTGGCTTGCTCGAACGTCCGGTCGAAAGTCGGATATGAGTCGCAAGGAAATGGGTCAGAAGAATCGTGCCGACTGCGGCCAGTCGATCTGTCGCGTCTAGCGGATACGCGCCTTGCGCAATCGTTCGTACCGGGCGAGCACTTTCGGAACGTATGCCTGGGTTTCTGAAAAGGGTGGGATCGTTTTTCCGTAACAGATCACCGCGCCTTCGCCCGCGTTGTAGGCTGCCAAAGCGAGCTCGATGCTGCCGAAAAGGCTGAGCAGATCGCGGAGGTAGCGCAGCCCCCCGTGAAGGTTGGATTCTGCGTCCAGAGGGTCACCGACGCCGTAGCGCGCCGCAGTCTCCGGCATCAGCTGCATGAGCCCCAGGGCGCCTTTGGGCGATTGTGCGCTTGTGTCAAAGCCGCTTTCGATCTCGACGATCGCCAGCCCCAGGGCGGGATCGATACCGTATTCGTTGGCGATTCGGACAACGGACGTGCGCAGTGTGTGCGACGGCTGGGCGCTGCGGTCCCTGCGGCTTATCGTTGATGGCGACACGGATGCCGTTGACAAGCGTTTGTATCTGGCATCGACAGGCCGGTCGCTGAAGTGGGCGACACCGCGTTGATCAGTAAATCCATACAGGACGTTTGCTTCGACGTGAAGCGGTGGCACTGCAAGTGCCGTCGCCAACAAGGCCATGCGAATGTAACGGATCGACGGCGAAGGGTTCGGAGGTGGCGGGAAACGTCGATGCATATTTGGATGCCGGGTTGGCCTGCCTTTGAATGAGCCCATACCCAGCAGCAATGAAACTCGAGGGGGGCCGCGTAATCTACCATTCCGATATTGAAGCTAATCTGACGGGAGATCGGTGATGAGCGTAATCGTACGAATCGAAGCCCGCTCGGCGGATCTGGGCGAGGGCATGCTCGTGCGTCGGGTCCTGCCCAGCCGTCATCAGCGCATGGTGGGCGCTTGGTGTTTTCTCGATCACGCCGGGCCCGTGCAGTTTGCGCGCGACACAGGGATGCACGTTGGCGCCCATCCCCACATCGGTTTGCAGACTTTCACCTGGTTGATCGAAGGCGAGGTCATGCATCGAGACAGCCTGGGAAATGAGCAGATCATCCGCCCAGGACAGGTCAATCTGATGACTGCAGGTCGCGGCATCGTGCATACCGAGGACTCGCTGCACAACGGCCGGACGCTGCACGCGGCGCAGCTCTGGATTGCACTGCCGCCGGAGGTGCAGGATTGCCCGCCGGATTTCGCGCATTACCCCGACCTGCCGCAATGGCGGGACGGAGCGGCCACGCTGACCTTGCTGGCAGGCAGCTTCGGTCAAAGAACGGCACCGCCACGTCTCTACTCTCCGTTGCTGGGTCTGGATATTGCCAGCGTGGAAGCGGCTTCACTTGTGCTTCCCCTGGACCCGGGTTTTGAGTACGGATTGCTCCCGCTGATGGGCGCGGTCGACATCGACGGCGAGCGCTTCCGCGCGGACGAGTTCGCCTATCTTGGGTCAGGGCGAAGTGCGTTGTCGCTTGAGCTGAGTGCCGACGCAAGGGTGCTGGTGTTGGGCGGACAACCGTTTGCGCAACCTGTCCTGATGTGGTGGAACTTCGTCGGTTTCAGCAAGGCACGCATCGCTGAAGCTCAGCGCGATTGGGAGCAGGCCGACCCGCGCTTCGGTCCGGTCGGTGAGGGGCAGGCGCCACGCTTGGTCGCGCCGTCATTGCCTTGGCGGGATACGGACTGATCAGGGTTGATTGCTCGGATACTGGGTGTGGGCGGATTCGCCTGTGCCAAAGCAATGTCAGCGGCACAGGCTCCGAGGACGATCAATAGATGACGCGTGCGCATGATTGCGCGTCATTCATCTCATCGAAGTGCAGCCTTAACGAAAGCACGCTCGCTGCAGCATTCGTGGTGTGCGCGACGGTCATCAGTGGTACCCCTCCCGACCGGCGCAGGCTGACTGGGCGACGGTTAGCGGCGACCACGTCGTCAAGGATCATGCCGGCGCCGGGACAGAACCATTCGGCTGCATGCCGGTTGGCGGCGGTGTGAAGGGTGTCGGGGCGGAAGACCAGCAATACTTTGTCGAGCATGGACGCGTTTTTCAGCAAGTCGTACTCCCATTTCACCCCGGGTGAGTCGCTGGCCACCAGCACAATGACTTGGGCGGCATGTGCTGCGGCGGCCAGCGTTCGCTGCCAGTCTGCGTCGTCCGAATAATGGCGCTGAGCCCCAAAAGGTGTGTGTTTGTCGCCCGGTCGCCCCAGCGCGATCACCGGGCCGAACTGCGCAAGCTCGTCCACCAGTGTCTCATCCAGGTTCTGGCGGAACGACCACAGGTCCAGCCAGCGTGCCAGTAGCTGCCAAGTGGGACGACGGAAGGCGCACTGATCGTCGTCGAAGCCGCGCAGAAAGAGAATCGGACGTTCTGATGCGGGAAGTGCTTGAGGACGCCAGATGTCGCGCGCGCTCAGTCGTTTGCCGGCATGGAACAGCAGGTGGCCGAACACGATGACGGCTGCACCGACCAAGGTCCAGGATCGCGTCAGCACGCCACCGCTGTAAACGACGAAGCGTGCTGCAAACAGAGCCCAGAAGGCCGGAGTCGCCAGCGCCCCGAGGCGCCACGACGAAGACGGCAGCCCCGATGCTGCCGCCATCCGCACCCAGAAGCCTTTTTTCCGAAGTGTGCCGAAGAGCAGTTCCCTTGGGCGGTCACCCGCCATCAGTAAGCGCAAACGGATGAATCGGGCCAGCGCGTAAGCGAGGAGAGCGAGGGCACCTAAGGAAACGCTGATTTATTCGTCCGCCACGACCGGTCTGGCGGCATGCCTTTGAGACAATAGCGACCGCTGAGCCACGACGAGACCTCAACCGATGCAATCGAGTTTTTCCGAGCTGGAGTACGCCGCG
>Ga0209066_10000356_pt1 | contig 67876 bp, 57 predicted proteins | sample All_14_2_FD_187198 | JGI IMG/M metagenome (GOLD analysis project Ga0209066, IMG submission 187198) | Freshwater microbial communities in response to fracking from Pennsylvania, USA - Allegheny Zone_MetaG_DW_15 (SPAdes) (version 2) ...
CTTTTGAGATCCGGGGCGCAAGCCCCCCGGATCTCAAAAGAGGCGCAAGCCCCCCCGGATCTCAAAAGAGGCGCAAGCCCCCCCCGGATCTCAAAAGAGGCGCAAGCCTCCCGGTAATCCGCAGGGGAGCGCAAAGCCCCTCGGGAAATACAGAAGGGGCGCACCGGCCGCTCAGGCCGCTGAAACCGCCTGCTCAAAGGGCCCCTTATAGCCAAAGAGATCAATCAGGAAGGCCTCGCGGGCCGCCACGAGGTCGCTCGTTTCCTGATCGTAATAATCAAACCAGGGCTGATGCGCTGACGCATTGGTTTTGCCATGCGCCTTCAAGTCCTCAGCCCTCACAGGCTGGCCAAGCGCCGCCATGACCTGCGAGAGATCCTCTTCCAGTTGTTCCATCCGGATGAAGCGGTCGATGAGTTTGTGCTCAGCGTAAAAGGCGGCAAGTTCTTCATTGGTTGCAACATGCGCATTGAGCGCGTCCAATTTGCCAAATCGCGTATGGAACTGGCAGAAGCGATAGCCCATGAAACCGGTGCAATGTCGAAGGCTGGATTTTGCATAGGTCGACGCCATGGCGCGTTGACCCGGTTGCCCCATCATCGCGCGCAACCATAGGCGAAACTGCTCCCCGTCCAGAGGGTCGGCATAGACCTTTGTCCAATCCACCGCATCTGAAAAATTGGCATAGCTGGCATGGCTGCGAAGACGCGCCCGCTTTTCCATGACCTCATCGAAACGGGCGCGAACGGCCCCTTTGCCGGAACAGCCGAAAGCCCAGAGCGACACATACCAGTCCCAGGGATTGCGCATGGACCCGATGAACAGGCGCTCATCCTTGGGCTTGTTATAAAAGCTGTGCTTGTCGAACCGGCGCACGTCGAAATAGGTCTCAAGCAGATGCGCGATATGCGTGCAGCCCGTTTTCTGAAATTGCACATAGACGAAATTGTCGCTAGCAAGCATCTGTTCTATCGCAAAGGAAATAAGCCTGAGGGCCCTTCACAAAGGGCGTGGAAGGGCTGAAGCGGAGACCGCAAAACACAACACCTATGCCATGTCTATAGGCGTAAAGCATAATTTGGCGATATGGCAAGGCCGGATGGCGCCCGGCCCACACAACAGGGCCTGGCCATTGCTATGCCTCGGCCCGAGATTGGGTTACAAAGGGCCCCGCATGACTTCAACTGCCCGTATGACTTCAACTAGATGGCTATTTCAGGGTGGGAGCGTCCGGCCCGGCGTCATCCTATCAAACGCCACCCGATCAAACGTGCCACCTGATCAAACGTGCCGCCTGATCAAACGTGCCGCCCGATCAAACGTGCCGCCTGATCAAACGTGCCACCTGATCAAACGTGCCACCTGATCAAACATGAAAGAGAACAAGAGTGAGCGACAAGGCCCGCATTCCCGACAAGTCCGACCACCTCGCCTCGGGACGGCGCACGCTTGATCTGGAAATCGAAGGCCTCAAGGCGCTGAAAGCCTCGCTTGATGGCCCGTTTTCGGCCGCCGTCGAGCTGCTCGGCACCGCCCGGGGCCGCGTCATCGTGACCGGCATGGGCAAATCGGGCCATGTCGGGCGCAAGATTGCCGCCACACTCGCCTCGACGGGCACCCCCTCGCAATATGTCCATCCGGCAGAAGCCGGGCATGGCGACCTCGGCATGATCACAAGCGAGGATGCGATCCTGGGGCTTTCATGGTCGGGGGAAACGGCCGAACTCAGCGCCATCATCGCTTACGCCAAGCGATTTGATATTCCCCTTGTTGCGATCACCGCCGATCCGGCCAGTGCGCTTGGCAGCGCCGCCACGATCTGCCTCGTCCTGCCGCGCGCCGAGGAAGCCTGTCCCAACGGACTGGCGCCGACGACATCGACGACCATGCAGCTTGCATTGGGCGACGCGCTCGCCATTGCCCTGCTCGAACAAAAGGGCTTCAGCGCCAGCGATTTCCGCATTTTTCATCCCGGCGGCAAGCTCGGGGCGAGCCTCCAGCATGTCAGCGACCTCATGCATCAGGGCGAGGCCCTGCCGCTCGTCACCGGCGACAGGCTGATGGCTGACGCCCTGCTCGTCATGTCCCGCAAGGGCTTTGGCTGTCTGGGCATTGTTGATGCGACGGGACAACTTCTCGGCATCATCACCGATGGCGATTTGCGCCGTCACATGGGCGATGGCCTGCTTGCGCGGCGCGCCGAAGAGGTGATGACGCGAAAACCAAAAACCATCACGCCCGTGATGCTCGCCTCCGAAGCACTCAATCACATGAATGCCGCCAAGATCACCAGCATGTTTGTGGTTGAGAACGGCAAGCCTGTCGGCCTCGTCCATATTCACGACTTCCTGCGCGCCGGCGTCGTTTAGGCCCGCGCCATGAATCGCCTCAGCTCATCTGCTTGATGGTGGAGGTGGTGCTGAAGCCCGGCACGATATCGACAATCTCGACACGCCCGCCAAGGCTTTGCACAAACGCCGCGCCGACGATCCTGTCGATCGTATAATCGCCCCCCTTGACCAGCAGATCGGGCTTCAGGGCATGGATCAGCGCTTCGGGCGTGTCCTCTTCAAAGATCACGACAAGATCAACATGGGCAAGCGCGGCAAGCACGGTCGCCCGCGCCATCTCGCTTTGCACCGGGCGGCTCTCGCCCTTGAGGCGCTTGACGGAAGCATCGCTGTTCAGGCCCATGACGAGCCTGTCGCAGCGCGCCCGCGCGGCGCTGATCAGCGCGATATGGCCGGGATGCAGAAGATCAAAACAGCCATTGGTAAAGCCAACGCTCAAGCCCTTGGCCTGCCATGTCGCCACAATATCGCCGGCCATGTCGCGCGTCACGATCTTGCGCTCGACATGGCTCAGATCATGCTCGTGCAGCTTGGCTTCCAGCTCATCAAGATGCACAACCGCCGTGCCCACCTTGCCAACGACAATGCCGGCGGCCGAATTGGCAATCCGCGCCGCGCTGCGCAGCTCGATGCCCGCGGCCAGCGCACAGGCAAGCGTGGCAACAACCGTGTCGCCCGCCCCGGAGACATCAAAGACTTCACGCGCCTCCGCCTTGAGATGGGTGGCATGACCCATATCAACAACGCTCATGCCATCCTGACTGCGCGTGACCACAACCGCCTTGACGCCGCATTCAGCGATGAGCTGGCGCGCCGCCGCCACCACCTCCTCATCGCTTGCCACAGGCAGACCCGTCGCCTCGCCCAGTTCCTTGCGATTGGGCGTCACGACACTCGCCCCGCGATAGAACGCATAGTCACGCCCCTTGGGATCAACAATCACGGGTACATTCTGGCGGATGGCCGACGCAATGGCCGCGCAGACAAGATCGCCCGACAAGGTGCCCTTGCCATAGTCGGAAATAATCATCACATCGACATCGCGCAGCATCGCATCGACATGGGCGAGCAGCGAACGCCGCGACACATCATTCAGCAAGGCGGTCGTCTCCTGATCGGCGCGCAGGATCTGCTGCCCCATGGAGACAAAGCGCGTCTTGACCGTGGTCGCGCGTGTCGCCTCGACAACGAGCCCGGCATCAAGTCCCGGCAAGGCGCCCAGCATGGCGGCAACCGCATGTCCAGCTTCATCATCGCCGACCAGCGAGGCAAAGCTGACACCGGCGCCCAGAGCCGCCAGATTGCGCACCACATTGCCCGCGCCGCCCAGCATCGCGCGTTCCTCATCGACGCGTAAGACAGGGATCGGGGCTTCGGGTGAAATGCGCTCGACATGGCCATAAACAAACCGGTCCAGCATGACATCGCCAAGGCAGAGCACACGGGCCCGCGCCAGACCCTGAAGATCGGCCAGCACGGGCACTGTCTCAGCCGAAGCGGCAATTTTGTCCGTCATGTCTTTCTCAGTTCCATCAGGTCTTGGGTTCATATGCTTGCCGTCGGTGGGCCTGGCGGGCTGGCATGGCAGGGTGGCATGTTCAGGCAAAAGATAGCTTAATGCCCTGGCCGGTGCCTGACCGATTCTGCGGCGCCCTGTTTAAGGACTTTCGATGCGCCTGCCCAATGGAATCTGGGTCTCGACGCCTAACCCGCCCCGTTTTGAGGGAAAACCCGGCCTGATCCTTGACCGGGATGGTGTGATGGTCCGGGAGACGCATTATCTGCGCGACCCGGCCAAGGTTGCCCTGATGCCGGGTCTGGGCGCGCTTATGGCCTGGGCACGCCAGCAAGGCATGGCGCTTGCCTGCGCCACCAACCAGTCCGGCATTGCCCGGGGCCTGATCTCATGGCCGGATTTTGAGGCTGTGGAAGCTGAAATCACGCGCCAGCTTGCGAGGGTCGGCCATCACCTCGATCTGACGCTCGCCTGCCCCTTTCATCCCGATTTTCCCGGCCCTGCACCTGAGGACGAGGCCCGCTGGCGCAAGCCGGGTCCGGCCATGATTGAACGGATCCTCACCGAGACGGGGATCGATCCCGCCCGCAGCTGGCTCATCGGCGACAAGAAAAGCGACATTGAAGCCGCCCGCGCCGCCGGACTGGCAGGCGCCATCCATGTCGCCACCGGCCATGGCGCGACAGAACGTGACACATTGTCGGCAGGCACTGCCAGTTTCATCGTCCTGCATGCCGATGACCTCTTCCAAGCCCTGAGGCTGTTGCAGGCTGAAATCCCGCAAGCCTGACAAAACGCCCATCTGGTCCGGCTGGCATATGAAGCTCAAGGCATCGTAAAACAGGCGGACAAACGACAGACGACAAACGACAAAGGGAAATGGGGGGAATGGGAATGCCGGAAGAGTTTCGCTACGAGAAAGCCTGGTTGCTCAACAATGAGAAAATCGCCAGCGAGGCGATCGCGCTATGGTCTGAATTCAACATCCTGCCCCGCAACGTCAATCCGGCTGATCGCGCCAGGGAACTCATCACCGTCGCCTATGATGGCGACAGGATGGTCGGCGTCACGACGGGCGAGGTCACTTATTACGAACCCGTGCGCCAGAAGTTTGTTTTCATGCGCATCTTCATTCATCCCGATTACGAGAAGGGCGGCGTATCGGTGCCCTTGACGATTGCCGCACGCGAAGACCTGCGCCAATGGTCAATCGACAATCCCAACCTGAAGATTGCAGGCTATGGCGCCATCATCACCGCGCCGGGCTATGGTGAAAAACCTTACCTGCCTGCGGGCCTCTACCCGGTTGGCTATACGCCGGACGGGCATCAGATCCGGCTTTACTGGTTTGAGCATTTCCGCCTGCCGCTCACCATGCCCGCCATTCCACCGGGCCTGCACCGTTGATCAGCTCGCGCTCACCTTGGCTTTTTGCGCCATATAAGCGCGCCAGCCGCCCAGCGCGGTTATATCCTGTGCGCCGGCCAGGCCGCTGCTTTCGCAGAGGAACCCCTTGACCTTGCGCCCGCCCGCAACCTCAAGCGTACCGATGCAGAGCGGCGATGGCACGCCCGCCATGAAGCTGCCGAATTGGGGGCGCGGCAGACGCCATATTTCAATTTCGATGGCACCGCCATCCTGATCGACCCGCACCAGCCCCGGCCTGAAGGGCGGCCCGCCCGCCAGCGCATAAAAGCGATAGCTCGCCGCCGTCCTGGTGCGCTCAAGAAAAATTGCGCCACGTGAGGTCAATTCATGATTGAGCGGCAACCCCGACATATGCGCGCCGACAACAGCGATCTCGATGAAACTCTCATCATCAATGCGCCGATTAAGCGCAGGCGCGCCCGGCGCCAGCGCCAGCGCCGTTTCGAAACGCTGGGCGATCTCGACAAGACGCGCCTCGCCAAAGGCTGAGGCGCAAAGCGTGATGCCGAAGGGCAAGCCGTTCACACCAATGCCAGCCGGAATGGCAAGCCCCGAGAGATCGAGCAGGTTCATGAAATTGGTATAGATGCCAAGACGCGAATTGAGCTTGATCGGCTCCTTGGCAATCTCATCGACCCTGTAACTCGTCGGCGCTGTCGGTACGGCCAGCACATCAATGTCGGCGAGCAGATTGGCGACGATGCGGCGCAGTTCTTCGAGCCTGTAGAAGGCCGCAAACGCCTCGACCGCCTTCCTGTCGTCGCCCTTGAGGATGATCCCGGCGACCGTCGCATCCACATCCCCCGGATGATCCTTGATGAAGGCGCCAACCGCCGCCATGCGCTCGGCAACCCAGGGCCCCTCATAAAGCAGCGCCGCCGTTTCACGGAACGGCGCAAAATCAATACGCCTTGCCCGACCGCCAAGCGATTCAAGCCGCTCGACCGCCTCCCCAAACAGGCGCTCGGCCTCGCCATCACCAAAGAACGACAAGTCCGCCGCGCGTGGCACGGCGAAAGTGAAGCTTGCCCCCGGCACCAGCGGCCCTTCCGGCATACGGGCGCGGGCATAGGCGTCACGCGGATCAAACCAGGCCGCCTGATGAAAAATCGCCGCCGCATCGCTCGCATTGAGCGCAAATATCGAAACGCAATCAAGCGACCGGCAGGCCGGCACCACGCCATGCGTCGAGAGCAGGCCGCGTGTGGGTTTCAATCCGACGATATTGTTGAAGCCTGCCGGCACGCGGCCCGAACCGGCCGTGTCTGTGCCCAGCGCAAAGCTGACGAGACCTGCGGCAACAGCCACCGCTGAGCCTGACGAGGAGCCACCCGAAATATGCTCGCTGTTGAAAACCGATCGCGGCGCGCCATGCGGAGACCTTGTCCCGACAAGACCCGTCGCAAACTGATCGAGATTGGTCTTGCCCATCGGCATCGCGCCCGCTGCAATCAATCGCGCCACGACTGTTGCATTCGCCGCGGGCATATAGGCATAGGCGGGACAGGCCGCCGTCGTTGGCAATCCCGCCAGATCAATATTGTCCTTGATCGCAAAGGGCAGACCAAAAAGCGGCAAGCGTGCCTTCTTCTCGCGCGGCAAGGCATCGAGCGAGCGGGCATGCGCGATCACATCTTCAGGCGAGACGCGGGATATCCAGACCGCCTTGTCGCCATAGGTCTCGATGCGCGACAGGGCCTCAACGGCCACATCCTCGGCGCGAATCCCGGCTTCATAGCCCGCCTTGAGCGCCGAGATGGAAAATGACTGCCCCTTCATGACACCACCTCATTTGCAATCAGCGTGACCAGGGCCTGGCCCGCCTGCACCATCTTGCCCGGCGCACAATGGACTTCATGGACGCGCCCCGCCTGCGATGCCTTGACCTCGATTTCCATTTTCATCGATTCCAGAATGATGAGCGATTGATTGGCAAGAACATCGTCACCCGGTTGAACACCGACCGACCAGACATTGCCCGGCACGCTTGCCTCGACAAGAAACCCGCCCGGCGGCAGGTCCGAAATGATATCGGGCGCCGCATCCATCGGCTCGGCATCCGCCACCACAAGCCCGGCCCGTTCCCAGGCATCGCGCTCGGCGGCAAAGGCCGCCCGCTGATGCGTCTGAAAGGCGCGGATCTCGGCTTCGTTCGTTTTGAGGGTGGCGAGATAATCGCTCAGCCGGAAACGCGCTTCTTCCACACGCACGTCATAGTCGCCATGCGGGAAACGGGCCCGTGCATCGAGCAGCTCATCGGCTGTGACCGGGAAAAAACGGATGCGATCAAAAAACCGCAACAGCCATGGCTTGCCCGCTTCAAAATTACCGCCCGAGCGCCATGTATTCCACATCTGCACCGTGCGTCCGAAAAGCTGATAGCCGCCCGGCCCCTCCATGCCATAAACGCACATATAGGCCCCGCCAATACCGACAGCGTTTTCCGGGGTCCAGGTGCGTGCCGGATTGTATTTTGTCGTGACGAGCCTGTGGCGCGGATCAAGCGGCGTCGCCACCGGTGCGCCGAGATAAACATCGCCAAGCCCAAGCACCATATAGTCAGCGTCAAAAATGATGTTCTTCACATCTTCAAGGCTGTCGAGCCCGTTGATGCGGCGGATAAACTCGATATTGCTCGGGCACCATGGCGCATCAGGCCGCACAAGCGTCTGATATTTGAGCACCGCCTCTTGCGCGGCGGCATCGTCCCATGACAAGGGCAGATGCACGATACGGCTTGGCACTTCAATGTCGGATGTTGCGGGCAATAACCGCTCGACATGCTCGACAAGTGCCAGCAGCTCTTTGCCTGAAATGATATCGGGATCAAAATGCAACTGCAGCGAGCGGATGCCCGGCGTCATTTCGAGAAGGCCCGGCACATGACGCGCAATCAGCGCCTCCATCATCGCATGGGCACGAAAGCGCAGCGCAAAGTCGAGCACCATCGGGCCATATTCGATAAGCAGATAATCGTCCCCCGCCCGGCGATAGGTGACCGCCGTTTCCAGATCGTCAATACGCCCGAGGATCGCGCTGTCATGGGCAGGCAGCGCAAAGGCGACCGGCGCCGGTTTCACAAGGCTCGAAATCCAGGCCTCTTCCTGCACCCGCAGGGCATCGGCTTCAGCGTCGCCAATGCGGCGGAACCGGACCTTGTCGCCGGGCTTGAGCTGACCGAGTTTCCACAGATCCGCCTTGGCAAGTGTGGCGGGACAGACAAATCCGCCAAGGCTCGGTCCGTCTGGCCCCAATATGATCGGCATGTCGCCGGTGAAATCGATCGTGCCGACAGCATAGGCATTGTCATGAATGTTGGAGGGATGCAGCCCCGCCTCGCCGCCATCCTTGCGCGCCCATTTTGGCTTGGGGCCAATGAGCCGCACGCCGGTGCGCGCCGAATTGTAATGCACTTCATAAGCGGTCGAGAACAGGGTCTCGATATCGTCTTCCAGAAAATAATCCGGAGCGCCATGGGGTCCATAAAGCGCGGCGATGTCCCATTCATGCGTCAACGTCGGACGGTTCGCCTCGGCAAGTCCTGCCCAGACGGGTTCCTGCGTCGCGCCTTGCTCGCAAAGCCGCAACACATCCCCCGTTTTCACGGCGCCCGTGGCATGCCCGCCAAAGCGCCCGAGCGTGAAGGCCGAACGCGAGCCGAGATAAAGCGGCGCATCAAAGCCGTGACGCACGGCAAGATAGCTGCGCTGACCGGCGCCCGCAATCTGACCAAGCTGCAAAACCTGACCCGCCTTGACGGCGACAGGTTGCCAGAAAGCAACCTCGACCCCATCCAGTCGCGCGGGCATCAAGGCGCCCGTCAAGGCCATCACGCAATCAGAGCGGAAAGCGAGTGTCGGCCCGGTCAGCATCATCTCAAGCGCGGCGGCCTTGTCATCATTGCCGACGAGACGATTGGCGAGCCGGAACGAGACGCCATCCATCGGACCCGAAGGCGGCACACCGACATCCCAGTAACCGATCCGTCCGGGATAATCCTGCAAGGTCGATTGCGCGCCGCCCGAGAGAACATCAAGCGCAGGCGCGGTCGAGACGAACCCGGCAAGCGTGGAAGTGAGCATCACACCGGCATGAAAATCGGGTGAGGCCGCAATCTGGCGCAGATAGGCGAGATTGGTTTCGATGCCATAGACATGCGAGTCCGCAAGTGCTGCTTCAAGTCTGGCGACAGCTTCGGCGCGCGTCGCGCCCTTGACGATGATCTTGGCGAGCATCGGATCATAAAAGGGTGAAACCTCGCTCCCCGTTTCAATCCAGCCATCAACACGGATATCGGCGGGGAACGTCACTTGCGTCAGCAAACCCGAGCATGGCTGGAAATTGCGGCCCGGATCTTCCGCATAAAGCCGGACTTCAATCGCATGGCCCTTGGGCTCACGCGCATGGAAATCCAGCGCCTCGATCTCGCCTGCCGCTTCCTTGACCATCATCTCGACAAGATCAAGCCCCGTCACTTCTTCGGTCACCGGATGCTCAACCTGCAAGCGCGTGTTCACTTCAAGGAAATAGAACTTTTTTTCATCCTCGTCATAGATGAACTCGACCGTGCCCGCCGAGGCATAACCCACCGTCTCGCCAAGACGGATCGCGGCCTGATGCAAGGCCTGACGCATTTCTTGCGAAATATTGGGCGCAGGGGTTTCTTCCACCACTTTCTGATTACGGCGCTGCGCCGAACAATCGCGTTCCCCGAGCGCGATGACGCCACCGCGACGATCCCCAAATATCTGCACCTCGATATGGCGGGCGCGAGCGACGTATTTCTCGATGAAGAGCCCGGCATCCCTGAAATTGGCAAGCGCCAGCCGCTTCACTGTCTCATAAAGCCTCGGCAGATCATCGGCGCCATGACAGAGCTGCAAGCCGATGCCCCCACCCCCCGCCGTGCTTTTCAGCATCACCGGATAGCCAATACGCGCGGCTTCGGAAAGCGCATGATCGAGATCATGGATAAGGCCGGAGCCGGGCAACAGCGGCACGCCACCCTTCTGCGCCAGCTCACGCGCCGTGTGTTTCAGGGCAAAGGCACGCATATGCGTTGGCGTCGGGCCGATAAACTGGACGCCTTCGCGATCCAGCGCTTCGGCAAAGTCCGGATTCTCGCTTAAAAATCCATAACCCGGATGTACCGCCTCTGCGCCCGTGATGTGAACCGCGTGCAGGATCGCTTCCACATTGAGATAGCTCTCGGCAACATTGGCCGGGCCAACGCGAACCGCTTCATCCGCCTCGCGCACATGCGGCGCGAAACGATCCGCATCGGAATAGATCGCAACCGAGGCCACACCCATCGATTTGAGGGTGCGAATGACCCGAAGCGCAATCTCGCCGCGATTGGCAATCAATACTTTCTTGAACATGACATGCTCCAGAGGGGAACGCGAACGCTCACCTCTCCCAGATAAGAGTGCGGATGGGTGTCGGATTGAAACCGTTGCAGGGATTGTTGACCTGCGGGCAATTGGAGATGACGACGAGAATGTCCATCTCGGCGCGCAGCTCCACATAATCCCCCGGCTTCGACATGCCATCGACAATGGCAAGCGTCCCATCCGGCTCGATCGGCACGTTCATGAAGAAGTTGATATTGCTGACCAGATCGCGCTTGGTCATGCCATGGCGCGACAGCTCCATGACAAAGTTATCGCGGCAGCTATGCATGTATTTCTTGTCATGACCAAAGCGCACCGTATTGCTCTCGGCGCTGCAAGCCCCCGCCGAGGTGTCGTGCCCGCCCGCCGTATCGGCAAGCATTGTCGCCATCAGGCGGCCTTCGCTTGAGAGGAGCTTGGTGCCTGCAATGATGTAAGGCGTGCCTTGCGCGCGGATCGTGTCTTGTGCGCTATAGCGTTCTTCATGGTCATGGGCGGCATAAAACAGCGTGTCAACCGCTTGCTGACCTTCAAGATCGACAATGCGCAGGACCTGGCCCGTCTTCAACAGATGCGACCAGGGTTGATTGGCCGGAACCACAAAATCATGAATTGCTGAATCAGGATGACGCGGACTCATTTGGCGCCTCCCGAAAGGCTGGCGACCAACGCATCCGTGTTGTCAAAACCACGCTGCGCCTCTTCGCAGGACGACCGGCAAAAATCATCCGCCAAAGCAGGCGCTTTCCACATTACGAGTTCAAGCGGTGAAGCTTCATACCCCCCCGGCGACAGGGGATGGGGACAATTGGAAACGAAAACCAGCACGTCCATTTCAGCGCGCAAATCAACATAGTCGCCTGCGCGCGCGCCCGGACCCTGCCAGATCAATTGGCCTTGCCCATCAACAATGACTGGCGCAAAAAGCGTCAGACAGGGCGCAATATCGGCCCGCGACAAGCCATGCTTGCTCGCCTGCAAAATGAAATTGCCGCGCGTGTGACGCAGGCTCGCATCGCCATATTTTTCCTGATTGGTCAGTGCCGTCGAACCGCCCGTCAACGCATCATGCTGCCCATAACTGTCATCCGTCAGGGAGGCAAGCACGCGCCCCATATCCGAATAAAGGAGCTTGCCGCGATGCAGCCTGGCGCTCCATTGCAGCTTGACGGTATCGCCCGCATTGAAACGCTCGGTTGGATCCGCCGCGTTGAACAGGAGCAGGCTCACACCCTTGGTGATGGCGCCCGCCCGAAGGCGCAATGTCATGCCCCGCGCCAGACGTCCCGACCAGCCCCAGGATCCCGGCACGCTTTCGCGCCCCACAATCAGCTTCTCGTCAATCACGACCGGATTGCGGCCGGCTTCACTGAAATCGCGCCTTGCGGCTTTGCCTTTTTGATAAAGCGCCTCATAGCGTGCCTTCTCGGCGGCGTAGCGCTCGCGGGGAGATGCCTCTGTCATCTCAGTCTCCTGTCGTCATTCGCATGGGTCTGTTGCGCCATGCGCCGGCACCGTTTGTGGCACCGGTCAGAGGCCTGGCCGTCCAGGCATTGTCCCCTTACCGGGGGCTTCTAAAACTTTGCCGGGTCGTCCCGGCAAAGGAAAAACAACTAGACGGCCGCGAGAGTGCCGAGAGAAAGGGCCGGTGCCATATCAGAGATTGGCGCGGTCGGCCTGGCCACAGGCGGCGTTTTGCCATCGACCTTCAAATCAAAGGTGATCGTCGCGCCATAGGCCTTCAGTTCTTCGGGCCGGTTGCGCCGACGATCAAAGGCGATGACGCGTGTGCCGAGTTTGAAGGCTTCCGAGAGATCATGCGTCACCATGAAGATGGTCATGGCGGTCTCGTGCCAGAGCTTCAGCAATATCTCATGCACTTCCGCGCGTATGCCGGGATCAAGCGCCCCGAAAGGTTCATCCAGCAGCAGGATTTTCGGCTTCTTGATCAGCGCCTGCGCAATGGCGAGCCGCTGCTGCATGCCGCCTGAAAGCTCGGACGGATATTTTTTGGACGCCGCCTCAAGACCGACTGATTTCAGCATCTCCATGGACGCCTCGCGCGCCCCGCGCCGGGCGCGACCGAACAGCCGCCCGGTGACGGGGCTTGCGCCAAACTCAAGTCCGAGCATGACATTTTCAAGCGCACTCAGATGCGGAAAAACCGAATAGCGCTGAAATACCACGCCGCGATCCGGCGAAGGTTCGGCTTGCAGCGGCACCCCGTCAATCAGGATGGTGCCCTTGCTCGGTGCTTCATCGCCAAGCAGCATCCTGAGAAACGTGGATTTGCCGCAGCCTGAAGGGCCGACCAGCGAGATGAATGAACCGGGTTCGGCAACAAAATTGATATTCTCGAGGACCGTCTGATCGGAATAGGACTTCCAGACATTTTCAACGCACACAACGGTCATGAACTAGTTTCCCTGCCCGCGATACATCCAGCCAAAAAAGCCGCGCTGCACGCCGCGCAACATCAGATCAAGCATGAAGGCGAGAAGCGTGATCCACGCCACATAAGGCAGGATCACATCCATGGCGAGATAGCGCCGCATCAGGAAGATGCGATAGCCAAGCCCGGAATCCGCAGCAATCGCTTCCGCCGCAATCAGAAACAGCCAGGCGGCACCCAGCGACAGCCGCACACTGTCAAGCAGGCGCGGCATCATTTGCGGCACAACAATGCGAATGATGATCTGCCATGTCGAAGCGCCAAGCGTTTGCGCCTTGATGATTTCCTCATGCGGGATTTCTTGCGTGCGAAGCGCAAGGTCGCGAATGATATAGGGCAGAATGCCGACAACGATCAGCACCACCTTGGCGAGTTCCCCAAGGCCGAAAGCGATAAACAAAACCGGCAACACCGCCAGCGGCGGGATCATGGAAACAACACTGGTGAAGTAATGCAGCGTCGCACGCACATAAGGGATGAGCCCCTGCAGGATGCCGATGATGCCGCCCAGCAATGTTGCAATGGCAACGCCGGTGGCAAGCCGGAACAGGCTCGCCACCGTGTCCTCCCAGAGCAGGTAATTTCCTGATCGGGGATCGGGGGAAAAAGCCATGCGCGAAATCGCTTCGGAAATCGTTGACCAGGCCGGCAACAGCTTGTCGCTGGGATTGACGGCCAGTCGTGCTTCCGAGGCGATCATGTAAGCCAGCAAGGCGAGGGCGAAGGGCAGGCAGAGCAGCAAGAGCCTGCCCAGCGCATCCGGCTTGCGGTTGATCAGACGACGCGCGGCTTGTTTCGTCATTTGGGGTTAGAGCTTTCCATCCGCCGCCAGTTTCATGAACTCGGTGGTGAAGCGCAGCTTCACATTGCCCGTGTCGCCGACAACCGAGCCATCAGGCATCTCGATACCAACAACATCAGGAGACGGCGCATTATTGCCAAGCAGGGCGTGATCGAAGAGGAACTTCGTCACTTCCCTGGTGATCGTGGGCATGTTTTCGCTGCTCGCAAAAGCCACTGCATAAGTCGGCTCATAGAACATCTTGGTGGTGGCGAGCTGCGCCTCGAAGCCCGCAAGGTCCGTACCTGACGCCTTGCCCATGGCTTCACGCGCCGCTTTGCCTTCCGGCGTATCCGACGACATGATTTTCATCGTCTCAAACCAGATGCCGGTCAAAGCCTTGCCGAGCGCCGGATTGTCTTTCAGCGTCTGCGTGTTGACGACGGCAAGGTCCTGGATTTCGCCGGGAATCCTGCTGGAATCAAAAACACTCGTGGCATTCGGCTCGGCCAGAATCTCGGCAACAATCGGGTTCCAGGTCACAACTGCCGTCACATCCGATGTCTTGAAGGCCGCAGCCATATCGGCATCAGACGTGTTGACGACCTTGATGTCTTTTTCGCTCATGCCGAGCGTTTCAAGGCCGCGATCGAGAAGATATTGCGAGACAGACAATTCAACGAGATTGACCTTCTGTCCCCTGATTTCCGAAAGCAGCTTCTTGTCTTTCAGAATGATCGCGTCATTGCCGTTGGAATAATCGCCAACGATAAGCGCTGTCGTATCAACGCCGCCAACAGAGGGAATGGCGAGCGTGTCGATATTGGTCGCCGTCACGCCATCAAAGGCACCAGCCGTGTACTGATTGATCGATTCGATATAATCGTTGAACTGAACGACATCGATCTTGATGCCATATTTATCGGCCCATTTCTTGACGATGCCATTGTCTTGCGCCCACCCCCAGGGCATCCAGCCGACATAGATCGACCAGGCAAACTTGAACTCTTTTTTCGGCGCTGCTTCTGCCGATGAAAGCGGCGACAGCGTCATGGCGCCAATGGCGACCGCTGCCGCGATTGTCTTGAAATATCTGGCGGTGAAGAATTTCATATGTCCGTCCTCCGGATCGAGTGATCTCGTGAATAGTCGGAGGATCGGCATGACAAGGCGGTGTGTAATGCCAATCCCCGCATTACGTCCGTCTCCCGGGCTTTTATCCCGCCGTGTACCCTGGTCGCTGTTCACCGACCGGGTTGCGGCTCTCGGACCAGACACCTCGCCATTGCGAGGCCGGAACCCTAGCCGCTGCCAACGACTGTCATCGCAAGCCCTGTGCCACATGGCAAAGCGCGCCAAGCCGCCATTTTCGGAGGAGCAAGGATCAAAAGCGGCTTAGAAATGATGCATACCCCGCCGCGAGACAGCCTAAATTATAGGCATATATGAAATCCGCTCAGAAAAGGGGCAAACGGGCTATCGGTCACTTCCGATGCGGCTCGGCCGAAAACTCAGCCGATTTTGCCGATTTGAGCGCCTCGACCTGCGCCTCGGAGGCCGATTTGAGGGGCCGTGCCGCCGCAACAGCCTGATCATCCGAGGCTTGATCGAAAAACGTATAAGACAGCGTGATCGTGTGAATGCCTTTGGCGTCGATGTCGCTCAGCATCTCCGGGTCGACATAGAAGACGACCGGCATCCGCGCCGTCTCGCCCGGTGCGAGTTTTTCCTGCTCAAAACAGAAGCATTGCGTCTTGGTGAAGTAGAAACCCGCTGCGCCAGGCGTGACGTTATAGGTCGCCCGGCCAACAATCGTTCGGTCGGACTTGTTGGTGGCGAGGAAATAGACCGTTGTCGGCAAGCCGATATGCGTGACGACGCTCACCTGTTCAGGCCTGAAATCCCAATCAAGCCCCGGCGCCACATTGGTATCAAACCGCACAGTGATTGTCGGCCCGATGGCGTCCGGCACCGCCTCCAGCGAGCGATTGACGCTCACCGTGCCGCCATATCCCGTCGCGGCGCAAAACATGCGGTAAAGCGTTGGCGAATAGATCACGGCAACGCTCATCATGCTGAGCAGCGCGATGGACAAGGCAAGCGAGGGGATCTGGTCTCGGGTAATGAGTTTCATGGGCCGGAAAATAGGGTTCTCATGGCCCCTCGGCAACCAATTCTCTGCGTGACGCATTGCCACGCAACGCCCAAGCCATGTTAGGAATGGGGCAAGCCTGGAAATAAGAGCCAAAGCGCCCGCGAGAGGCGCGAGGGAATAAGGAAGTGGGGGAACCTTGTCTCAGCATAATCTGCCCAAAAATGCCGCCTTGGGCATTGCCGTCGTGACGTTGATCGCCATGGCCGCGCCCGTCGCGCCCGCTCTGGCCGGGGATATCCCGGAAATGGTGGTCACCGCCACAGGCTTTGGCACACCGCGCAAAACCCATGCGGGCAATATTTCAAAAATCAGCGCTGACGACATCGCGCAGACCCATGCCGAACAACCAGCCGAGCTGCTCAATCGCCTGCCCGGTCTCAATATCGAACAAGGCAGCGGCGTCGAGCATCTGACGGCCATTCGCTCGCCCGTTCTCTCCGGGGGGGCGGGGGCGGGCTCATTCCTCTATCTCGAAGATGGTGTGCCGATGCGCGCGGCGGGCTTTGGCAATGTCAATGCCCTGATGGATGCAATGACCGAAGAAGCCGCTGGCATTGAGGTCATTCGCGGGCCCGCAAGTGCGCGCTATGGCTCCAATGCGGTTCATGGCCTCATCAATGTGTTGAGCGCCCCACCCTCGCTCGAACCGGAAGCCGAACTCACCACCTGGTTTGGCGCACATGACATTCTGCATCTGCAAGGCACAGCCTCGACAAGCATCATCGATGGCGATGAAACCTCCGGCATCCGTGGCAGCTTTGCGCTTGAGCATGACGGCGGCGCACGCGCCCGGTCAGGCTATGACCAGCAAAAGGCGCAGTTGCGTTACGACTATAACCATCTCGACAAATCGCTCACCGCGACTTTTAACGCCGTCAACCTCAATCAGGAAACGGCGGGCTATGTGTCGTCCTATACCGACGATGCCATCCGGAAATCCAACCCCGATCCGGAAGCCTATCGCGACGCCTGGGCGATACGCACCGCAATACGGCTTGAGCAGCGTTATGACGACAAGTCAAAGCTCGTCTTGACGCCTTACGCGCGCAACAACGCGATGAACTTTCTGATGCATTTCCAGACTGGCAGGCCTGTGGAAGAAAATGCGCATAAAAGCATCGGTTTGCTTTCAAGCTATTTCATGCCGATTGGCAAGGCGCACTCGCTCATCATCGGGCTTGATAGCGAGATGACCGATGGCAGGCTCAGCGAAATCCAGGAGAGCCCGACAACCGGCACTTATGTCACCGGCACGCATTACGACTACACGGTGCAAGCCCTCGTCATCGCGCCTTATCTGCATTCAGTCTGGCAACTGACACCCTCAACGCAAATGACGACCGGCGCCCGCTTTGAGTTCACGCGTTACGATTATCACAATCAGGCATCGACCGGCATCACCGGGCGTTTCCTGCGTGCGGCCGATTCAATTGATACGTTTTCTGACTTCACGCCCAAGCTCGGCTTCACGCAAATCTTCAATGACAGCGTGACAGGCTTTCTCAATCTGGCGCGTGGCAGCCGGGCACCACAGACAACGGACATGTATCGCCTGCAATCCAAGCAGACCCCGGGTGAGGCAAAATCGGAAAAGATCGACAGCCTCGAAATCGGTGCCCGCGGTCGGATCGGCGTTCTGTCCTATGAGACCGCATTCTTCGCCATGAAGAAACGTAATTTCTATTTCCGCGATGCCGACGGGTTCAATGTCTCTGATGGCAAAACCAACCATCTGGGCATCGAAACGGAAGTCTCAGCGCCGCTTTTTGCCGGCTTTGATATTGCCGGCTCCGCAACCTATGCCCGCCACACTTATGATTTTGACAATATCGTCACGATCCTGAGCAACTCGACCGAGGCAATCCATAAGGGGGACGATGTCGACACGGCCCCACGCACCATCGCCAGTATGCGGCTTGGATATGATTTTGCCGATGGCCAGGGTCGCGGCGAATTGGAATGGGTTCATATGGGCGCATACTGGATGGACGCCTCCAACACGGTGCGCTATCCCGGCCACGACATCTTCAACCTGCGCATGAACTGCAGCCTCAACGAAAACATCACCCTGTTTGGCAAGGCAACGAACCTGTTCGACAAACGCTATGCTGATCGCGCCGACTATTTTTTCTCGACCGCGCGATATTTTCCCGGCGACGGGCGCGGTTTTGAAGCGGGCCTGACATTGCGCTTCTGACCTTGCGCTTCCGAGCCCCCGTATAAAGGCGAAAGAACATTGGGCGGATGCCCCGCCTTGCTCTAATCTGAAGCGCCATGCAGGGATTTTTTACACACTTCTGGCCACTGCTGCTCGCCTTGATCCAGATTGCCGCCATGGCAGGCGCTGCGATCCATGCGATCCTGACGAAAACCGATGAACGCGCCGCGGCGGGCTGGGTGGGCTTGATCGTGCTCGTTCCCTTTGTGGGCTGGCTCGTCTATCTGCTCATCGGCGTCAATCGCATTGAGCGACGCGCCCTGGAAATGCGCGGCAAGAAACACAAAGCCTATTTTCCAATCCCCGTGCCGACGGCAGATCATTCCGACCATCCGATGATCCCCGCGCCCGCGCCCGAACTTGCAAGTCTTGCCCGCTTCGGGCAGCAGATTCTGACCGAGCCCCTTGAACCCGGAAACGCGCTGCGCATTCTCGTCAATGGCGACGAAGCCTTCCCCGCCATGATCGAGGCGATCAACAGCGCCGAACGATCCCTTGCCCTCTCGACCTATATCTTCAATAACGACAAAGCCGGTCAGCAATTCCTGGCAGCGCTCATCAAGGCGCAGGAGCGCGGGGTGCGCGTGCGCCTGCTGATTGATGGCGTTGGCTCCTGGTATTCCTTCCCCTCGCTCATCCCGCTCCTTGAAAAGAGCAACCTCAATTACGCTCGCTATCTGCACTCTTTCATGCCGTGGCAGATGCCTTATCTCAACATGCGCAACCACCAGAAGATCATGGTGGTGGACGGCAAGACCGGTTTTACCGGCGGCATGAATATTTCCAAAGGCAATCTGATTGCCGACAAGCCCGATCACCCCATACTCGATCATCATTTTGAAGTGCGCGGCCCTGTCGTCGGACAACTCATGTCCACATTCGCCAATGAATGGAATTTCACGACCGGCGAAGTGCTGGGCGGACCGGACTGGTTCCCCGATATCGAACCCTGCGGCAATATTCTGGCGCGCGGCCTTGCTGCCGGGCCCGATCTCAGTCAGAACCCCATTCGCTGGACCATGCTTGGCGCCATCGCGCAGGCCCGACACCGTATTCGCATCGTCACGCCCTATTTCGTACCCGATGCCGTGCTGCGCACAGCGCTCAGTGTGGCCGCCATGCGCGGCATTTCAGTTGACGTCGTCCTGCCGCAGAATAACAACCTGCCCTATGTGGCCTGGGCCTCTGCCCCGCAGCAGGAATGGATTTCACGCTCGGGCTGCCGCGTCTGGAAAACACACGGTCCCTTTGCGCATTCCAAACTCATGACAGTCGATGGCGAGTGGACGATGATCGGTTCGGCCAATTGGGATGATCGCAGCCTGCGGCTGAACTTTGAATTCAATCTGGAATGCTACGGCCATGAATTTGCCGAGGCGATCAACAGGCTGATAGACAGGAAGATTGCAGCCGCCACGCCCATTACCTATGCCGAACTGGCCGCACGTCCCTTCATGATAAGGTTGCGAGACGCCGCCATGCGGCTTGCCTCGCCTTATCTTTGAAGCTGACTGGCTTCGAGTCGCTGAGCATCAGCCGGCAAGGCTTCGATATCGAAGTGCCCGATTTGTTCGGGCTTTCTCATCGACGGCAGCGCCGCTTCATAAGTGATACGACAAGCGATGCGGCGAATACCCCGCCCTTGCAGCGCAAGTATGACGGCCCGACAGTGGGCTTCGGAAAACCGTGAGTCGATTTGAAAATGTTGACGGCGGGCGCTGATATTATCGAGCGTCGCCTGATCCGGCGGCAGCAAGAGGAGCGGATGGGCGCCATCTTGTGACTTGATCTCGTTTGCCACCTCGCGCAACTGGAGCCTGCGAGATGCGTCTGCATCAACTTGTTCAGTCGATCTTCGACGCTCGCTCTCCGGATATCTTCCGACATCTCATGATCTGACGCACTTTCTTGTGTTTTTCGCGTCAAACCAAGGAACGAAAACAGCTTCTTGAACATATCTGCCCCAGGAAATTGGCCGCCTTCACAACGCCCTGGGCAAAAGTCACCATTCTTCCATATGAATATGATTCACACAGACTTACAATGCAGCGTCTGCGGAAAATGGGCCACGCCGCTGCGTTATCAGATAGACTGGACAGGCTTTGCCATCATCTGGCGGCAATCCACCAGCGACACGCAGGACGGAGCGCCACACAGATCGACAGGGGACGGAATAAATGACCCAGAAGACTCAAGAACAGGCCGAGATCGAAAAACTGAAAAGCGAGATCGAGCGCCTGCAGTCGGCGCTTGCCGCGATTGAGGCGCAGCAAAACGATGCTGCAACGCACGCATCATTCTCCCGCGAGGATTTCGACCAGATCGGGGAGAAGGTTCAAGAAGGCGTGCAGGAGCTCCAACGTCAGATCGACGCCAATCCTGTTCCCAGCGCGCTGATGGCTTTCGTGCTTGGTTTCCTGATCGCCCGTGTCTTCCAACGCTGAGGCCCACAAAATGCTTGACCCGACACCCAACCTTCGCAAGCTCGCCGACGCCGAATTGATGCGGATTGAACTGGAGACGCGACGTCTCATCCGACGCACGCTCTGCGTTGGCGCGTCACTCGTGCTGGCGGCCATAGCACTTGTGATGTTCAGTATCGGCGGATTTTACGCCCTGACAGAGACCTATGGCCCTGTGATCGCGGCCTTCATCATGGCTGGAGGTTTGGCATTGGCCTGCCTGCTGGCGCTCTATTTCGCCTTCAAGTCACCAGGCCGCGCCGCCAAACTTGAAATGCAACTGGCGGCGCAGGCAATCGAGAATGCGCGCGACCATGTCAAAGCGGACGCCTCTGCCATCGAGCGCGAACTAGATCGCCTGAGCATGGGGCTTCTGAGCCTCGTGCGTGGTCAGTCCGGCAGCGGCATGCCTGCCCTCACCATGTTGATCGGCGTACTCGCGACCTTAAGCCCGAGCCTGATGCGCGTTCTCAAGCATTTTTTCAAACGCGACTAGTCAACTGCCTCGACCACCATGACCGAGCCATCAAGATCGCATACGCGAACCTTCGCGCCCGCAGGCGCGTCGGTACCGCGCGCCATCCAGTAGCCATCGCCGATTTTCAGTCGGCCCCGACCATTCTCGATCGGCTGATCCAGCGTGAAGACGTCGCCAATATATTCACGTCCCCGCTGATTGAGATTCGGGTGATCGCTCATGATGGGATTAAGATCGAGATAGCGCCGCGCGGCCCAGACAAAAACGACCGAAAGAATGGCAAAGACGGCAATTTGCCAACTGACCGCAAGCGGCAGAAAAAGCACGATAACACCAACAGACATGGCGGCGGCGGCCAGCCAGATGAAAAACACACCCGGCGCCAGCAACTCGAGAATGCCAAGCACTGCCGCGACGATCCACCATGCCCATTCACCCATCATGCTCATGAATGACGCATCCTCCGGCATTGCTACTCTCCGCCCGCACGCGGGACGGAGCCGCCCGCGCCACCATTGCGCGCGCCGCTCCTGCCGACATCGCCCCCAAAGGCCTCGCGCGCCAATTCCCCTATGCCGCCAAGCGCCCCAATGATGCTTGAGGCTTCAAGCGGCATCAGGATCACACGCTGATTGGGCGCACTGGCAATTTCCTTGAGCGCTTCGACATATTTTCCGGCGATAAAATAGTTCACCGCCTGAACATTGCCATTGGCGATGGCCTCACTGACCATCGTTGTCGCCTTGGCTTCGGCTTCCGCCTCCCGTTCGCGCGCCTCGGCATCACGATAGGCCGCTTCGCGCCGACCTTCAGCTTCGAGAATCGCCGCCTGCTTTTGACCCTCCGCTGCCAGAATGGCGGCCTGACGGCGGCCCTCAGCTTCCAGAATCGAGGCGCGCTTTTCACGTTCCGCCTTCATCTGACGCGCCATGCTGTCCACAATATCGCGCGGCGGCGCAATATCCTTGATTTCGATGCGTGTCACCTTGACGCCCCAGGGATGGGTCGCCTCGTCAACAACCGTGAGCAATCGCGCATTGATCGAGTCGCGTTGCGACAAAAGTTCATCGAGATCCATGCCGCCCATGACCGTACGCACATTCGTCATGGTCAGGTTGAGGATGGCGAGTGTGAGTTGATTGACCTCATAAGAGGCCTTGGCCGCATCCAGCACCTGATAGAAAACCACACCGTCAACTGTCACCATGGCATTGTCGCGCGTGATGACTTCCTGGCTCGGCACATCAAGCACCGTTTCCATCATGTTCATCTTGTTACCGATGTTATCGATGAATGGCACGATGATGCCGAGACCGGGCGTCAGGCTATGGGTGTATCGACCGAAGCGCTCGACCGTATAGACATAGCCCTGCGGGACCACCTTGATGGCGCGAAAAATGATGACGATGGCCAGCGCCAGCAGGACATATACAAAAACGCCACTTCCCTCGAACATGCGACTTTTCCCTCTCTGGTCGCGCGCTGTTTTGCGGGGGCGCAACAGTCAGGCGCGGCTTCAATTCCGGCCAACAGTGTAGCCCAACCCGCCCCCGGCATCCTTCAAAAATAATTCATCAGAACACCGGAAATCGACGTCACACTGCATTGCCGCATAAACTTGTGGCATAACCATATCACGCCATTCCAGGACCGAACACCGGACATCAACCCATGAAGCTCTTCATTTCGCCTGCCTCGCCTTATGCCCGAAAAGTCCGCGTTCTGATCCGTGAAAAAGGTGCGACATCGCTGGTCACTGAAGAACTGGCCTCGCCACTGGCCGACCCGCAGGAACTGCATGCGGCCAATCCGCTGGGCAAAGTGCCTGCCCTGATCCTGAGAGATGGCACGGCAGTTTTCGACAGTCCTGTCATATGCGATTATCTCAATGTGACGCTGGAAGGGCCGGATCTCATTCCCACAGCGCATCATGAACGCTGGCGCGCGATGCGGCTTGAAGCCATTGGCGATGGCATTTGCGATGCCGCCGTCTCCATGGTGTTTGAACGCACACGTCCGGAAGGCGAGAAATCCGGCATGTGGATGGATCGTTGGCGGCGCGCAATCACGCGAGCCCTCGACCTGCTGGAAACCGAAGAGGCCAGTCTTGAGGCTCCCCTTGATGTCGGTGGCATCGCCGTGGCCTGCGCCCTTTCCTATCTCGATCTGCGCCATGCTGACATGAACTGGCGTGAGGGACGTCCAAAACTTGCCGCGCGTTTTGCCGAAATCATCGCGCGCCCTTCCTTTGCCGATACGGCTGCCTGACTCAGCGCCAGGGTTCGACGAGAATCCTGGCGTGCATTTCCGGATTGGCCCGCGCGGCAAAGGATGTCTTGACCTCGTCGAGACCCACACGCCCCGTAACAAGCAGCGCACAACATCAGTCTGCCCCACTGCGATATGGCGCAATGTCAGGGCGAACGCATCTGGCGTATAGCCCGGCATGTGGTTGGAATAGCCGGCCGATTGCACATCGGCCCGTTGCATCGGACGCAAGCGCCAACTGGAATTATTCGTCGCCGTCCCGACCGGAAATGCTGTTCATCGCGGTAATGACAAGCACAGGCAAGGCGAAGAGAAACGTCACGCCATTCGCCAGGATCAACGCACCATCCCCGATCAGATAGCCATAGAAGAACCACAGGACGATCCCGACCGTGAGGCAGGCATACATGGTGAACGACAAGCCTGACGTATCGCGCGTGCGGATGGTCTTTATGGCCTGGGGGAGAAAGGCAAATGTCGTCAGCAGTGCGGCGATATAGCCAAGATAGGTTGGCATGAGGGATCTCATTGGTTGATGGATCAGGCGCCTATATGTGCCATGACCCCTCAAGGAAACAATGAGAGAAATGAAGAATCAGGCCTTCCTTATGCGCCACCCTTGAATCTGTGCCGCTTCCAGCCGCACCCGCTTTGGCAGGAGTGTCGCGTCAAGCACTGGCAGGTAAAGCGCCTCGCATCACACCGAAGCCTCTTTTGCGTCACGTGAGATGAAAAGCTCAGGCGACCGAGATGCGACGCTTCTCGGCCCCGTCGCCTGCCACCGGCGGCGTATGGGCGAGGAACAGCTCGAACTCGCTGGCAGGCATAGGCCGACCGAGCAGAAAGCCCTGCGCCTCATCGCAGCCAAGCGTACGCAACATGTCGAGTTGCAAGGCTGTTTCAACGCCTTCCGCCACGACATGAATGCCAAGTGCATGTGCCAGGTCAATAATGACTTTGGGAATGACCTGCCCGCCCCGCTTGTTGGCAATATCGCTGACGAAGCTGCGATCAATCTTCAACCGCTTGACAGGGAAGCGCTTGAGATAGGCAAGTGAAGAGTAACCCGTTCCGAAATCATCAATGCTGATACCGATACCCAATCCGCGCAGGCGGCGCAAGGTGCCGATCACCAGATCCACATCGCGCATCACCATGCTCTCAGTGACTTCAAGTTCCAGATATTGGGGCGACAATCCACGCCGCACCAGCAAATTGGCAATTGCGTCTGTCAAATCAGGGCGGCGCAAATCCACAGCCGACACATTGACGGCAACGCTTATCCTGGGAAGCCCCTTGACCTGCCACTCCCGATTTTGACGGCATGCTTCATCCAGCACCCAGCGCGTCAATTCAGCGATTATGCCACAACGCTCCGCCACAGGTATAAAGACCGCCGGTGAGATGTAACCGCGCTCCGGATGATACCAGCGGATCAGCGCCTCAACGCCTGTTATGCTGCCCGTGGCCACACTCAGCTTGGGCTGATAATAGAGTTCAAGCTGTCCGCGCGAAATGGCATGGCGCAAATCACGCTCAATCGAACTGCGCTCTATCGAACGCAAATGCAATTCATGGCGATAGAGCGAACAGGAGCCAGCGCCTTCATATTTGGCCCGCAATAGCGCCAGATCCGCGTTCTTGACCAGCACATCCTTGTCACGCCCATCTTGCGGAAAGAGCGTAATGCCAATGCAACTATTGAGATGCAGTTCATGAGGTCCGATCCGGCAGGGTACGCCAACGGCACGAATGAACCGGTTGGCATAATCTATGGCTTCGTCGGCCCCTGACAGATTGTCGAGCAGAATGCCGAACTCGTCGCCGCTGACGCGCGCCACGACATCATTTTCGCCACAACAATTTTTCAGGATGTCAGCCGTGCGCTTGAGCACATGATCGCCTGAATCATGCCCGAGCGTATCGTTCACATCCTTGAACTGGTTGAGATTGAGCACCAGAACGGCAAGCGTTTCACCGCGCTCACCCGCCCGATCAATCGCCTCAGCCAGTTTGTCCTTGAAATAGCTGCGATTGCCAAGTCCTGTCAGGCTGTCGCGCATGGCAAGATCTGCCAGCGCCATATCGCGCTCACAGGTGGCCGCGATTGACTCAGTCAGCACATTCCCGATATCGGCAATCTCATCTTGTATCATGGGCGGACCCGAACGGCACGAGCGTGTTCTTGCAAACCGCCAAAGCGATTCGATCGGGGCAACAAATATTCTGTGCAAAATGAGGGAGATGATAAGGATGCTCAGAATGACCCCGACTGTCAGCCACACCATGAGGCGCCAGGCCGCCTCGGCGAGTTCTTCAGCCTCAGCCCGCATATCAAGCCAGACCAGAACCTGGCCTGCACGATGCCCTTCCTGATCGAGAATAATTGCTTCATATGCAACGGGCGCGTCATAGGCATAAATCAGGCTCGTGCTCGACTGGCGCGCCGCGTCCAACGAATATATCTTTTGGCTTGCGCTTAACTGTTGCAGGGTGACGCCGCGCCAATCCTCATGATTGGCGGCGATCACCCGGCCCTGGGCATCGGCAAGCGCAATGGATTGGACTCCCGCCGCACCGGCGGTGGCCCGAATGATCTGATCCAACCCATCCTCACTCTCCCCCGCGAGCACGGCATTGCGCATGATGAGTGCCACCATTTCGGCGCGCTCTTGAGAATGGCTGGAGAGATGGCGCCCGAAATCCAGAACTGTCAGGCCCCCGCAAATGGCCAGAAGAACAGCACCAACAAAGGTGAGAACAAGCACAAGTTTCCCGCGCACCTGCATGGCAGGCTGCGACCACTTTCGGATTTGGTTAAAGATGCCCATGGACGCAAGGGCGTCATGCGCGCCTGATGACAAAGGCACGTTTTCCGCACTGTACTCGTTCGAGCCGACACCTTCTGTGTCCTGCTCCAGAACTGCCCGCTCCATCACAACCCGCATTCTTGGCGACAGGATCAGCCACCAAATGACTGAGCCAGGGAACTATGCCTTGCAAGCTGCCATAGGCAGACTAATTTTCAGTTACGCAGAAAGCCGGGATTTCGTCCCATTCAGGGACGTCTGATCTGGCCTGGCTTGAATACTCACAGGGCTTGAGGGCGCGGCGGAACGAGCGATGAGCCCCAACCCCTTACGGAAGAGAAGAGCCGCCTCCCAATGAATGGCCACCACGATCTTGAGCGTCATCAAGGGATACTTCACGAAGGCCAGAAGGAGGGACTTGTCGGAAAAATCATGTCTTTCACCCGTAAATGCCGCTGTCAGCAGGGCGCCGGACTCATCACTCTCGCGAATGACAACCGAAAGTTGCGCCTCGGGTTGTGTGAGCTTGAAATGATAGCGCCCCTTGACCGGAACGAAGGGCGAAACAAAAAATGCCTTGTCGCATTCATGCACATGGCGGCGCTTGCTTTTATTGCGGACCGGGATGAGATAGCTGTGCCTGTCTCCAAACGTGTTGTTGACCTCATAAATGACCGCCGCAAGATCGCCCGCTTGATCATGACAATAATAAATGCTCAAGGGCACAAACACGAAACCAAGCACACGCGGAAATGTCAGAAGGTCGATATGGCCGCCACCACCGGGCAAAATGCCAGCACGGGCCAATTGCGCCTCAACCCAAGGTCTTAACGGGCGATCAATCGAGGGCCCATGATCACGGTCATAAAAACTGAAAAGCCCAAATCGGTTATAGGCAAAGAAGCGATGACGCGTTGCGATCTCTGACACGTGGTCAATATCGATAAGCATGTAAAATACACGATAGGAAAGCTCATGGCGCTTCGGTCGCAACCTGCGATGAAACACTTTGCCAAAATAGAGCTGCGCGGCGACGGACATCAGGCGACCGCCTCCAGCGGCATCGCGTGTTGGACATGAATGCGGTCTGACATGCCGACAACCTGCCAGGGGCGCGACAGGCCACCCAGTTGCTCAGCAACAGCAAGTCCCGCTTGCAACCCGTCTTCATGGAAACCGGAGCCAAAATAGGCGCCGCAAAACCATGTGCGGCGCTGCCCTTGCAACTGCCAGAGCTGACGCTGCGCGGCGATGGCACCAGCATCAAAAATCGGATGGTCATACTCAATGCGTGCAACCACGCGGCTTGCATCCGGTTCATGCGTCGGATTGAGCGTCACAAAAATCTGACGGGCGGTCTTGAGGTTTTGCAGTCTGTTCATCCAGTACGTCACGCAAACCGGTGCACCCGCACCACCACCCATATAGTTCCAGCTCGACCAGGCCCGCTTCTTCTGCGGCATGAAGGCAGGGTCGGAATGAAGCCAGGCAATGTTTCGTTGATATGGCAGTGCCGAGAGAATCCGTGTTTCGCGCGCATCCGCATCACCAAGCAAGTGCAGCGCCTCATCGCTATGCGAAGCGATGACCACATGATCAAATGTCGTTACAGGGCCGCCTGCCTCACGAAGGGTCACACCTGTTGCATGGCGATTGACCTCGACGATCCGGGCCTTGAGACAAATGCGCCCCTTGAAGGCGGCGGCCAGCTTTTGCACATATTCACGCGATCCGCCCGCCACTGTGCGCCAGGCCGGTCGCCCGCTCAGCCGCATCAACCCGTGATTATCGAAGAAGCGCAAAAAGGCGAGTGCCGGAAACTCTTCGATCCGCTCGATCGGCAATGACCAGATGGCCGCGCACATCGGCAGCAGATGGTCGTCACGCAAGGCGGCCGAATAACCCTGCTCACGCAGGAATAAGCCGAGCGGCTTGGTATCCAGCCCCTCTTCTTTCAACAGGCCGTCAGCGCCGCGATAGAGGCGCACAACATCGGTGAGCATTTTCCACATACGCGGCCGAATAAGGTTCAATCGATCAGCAAACAGACCATTCAAGCCCGAGCCCGAATATTCAAAGCGCTTGCCGGCTCCCATATCGAGCGAAGCGGCAAAGGACATGTCGCTGGCGTCACTGGCCACATCCAGCGTTTCAAACAGGGCCGTCAGATTGGGATAATTCTTCTCGTTATAAACAATAAAGCCCGTATCGACCGGAACGACACCCTCGGGGCAGGTCACCTCAAGCGTATTGGAATGTCCGCCCAGACGATCCGCCTGCTCGAAAATCGTGACATCATGGCGCTGCGACAGAAGCCATGCGGTCGAGAGCCCCGATATGCCCGTTCCGATCACGGCAATCTTTAATCGCGACGATCCGGCATGGCGCGTCTCCGATAGTGGCCGGGCGCTGTCATCGAAGGGAGCCATGAATGCCTCTTGTGGTAATGGAACTTACCGCTTCATTACGCCGCCATTGCCGCAACGGATCACTGGCGGTGAGGATTGGCCCCATGCGCCTTGCGCTTGTATCTGGTCAATTTACGCATAGGATCGACCGAAATCTGTATTCGGCGTGATCCGCGCGACTGGCTGTCACGTAAACCGGCCATGTTGACAGGAACTGCGCTGAAAATCAGACCCTATGCCACGCCAGGCACTCAGCGCCGGGCGCCCGTCAGGAAACTTGTCTTCATGGATCGAAAGGCGCCGCCAGCGGCGATGTCAACCGAACTCGCCGCGGAAATGGCCGCACATATGACTGCAATTGCCATGGCGGGCGATCGGGCTGCTTTTGCGGCGCTCTTTGCCCATTATGCCCCTCGCGTGAAATCTTATCTTCGCCGTTTGCGCATGGATGAGCGCCTTGCCGAAGACCTGGCGCAGGATGTCATGCTGACTGTCTGGCGCAAGGCCGCCCAGTTTGATGCCGAAAAGGCATCGGTCGGAACATGGATTTTTACCATTGCACGCAATCGCTTCATCGACATCGTGCGTCGCGAGAAACGCCCCGAACTGGACGCAAATGATCCTCTCCTGATGCCCGAGGAACCGGCGCAGGCCGACAAGGAAATGGAAAGCAGGCAGATCGGCGACCGTGTGCGCGCAGCCCTCGTTGCCCTGCCGCCCGATCAGGCCGAAGTGGTGACCCTCTCCTTTCTGGAGGGTTTGCCTCATACAGCCATCGCCGAACGCCTTGGCATTCCGCTTGGCACCGTGAAATCAAGACTAAGACTGGCATTCGGCCGCTTGCGGCCTGTGCTGGAGGACTTGCAATGACAAATGTCCCTCACACACCCCAACATCTTCTTGGCGACGAATGGGTCATGGCCTATGCCGCAGGCACGCTGTCTGAAGGCGCCGCGCTCATGGTCGCCTCGCATTTGAGTTTTCGTCCCGACGCCCAGCGCCAGATCGCTGCCGCCGAAGCCGTTGGCGGGGCCTTGCTCGACGGCATGACGCCTGAAACCCTGGCAGACGATGCCTTGAGTCGCACCCTTGCCATGCTTGATACCCCTGAAGGCCCAAGACCTCAAAAACCCGCCACCCCGCTCTCGGACACATTGCCGGCACCGTTGCGCGAATGGCTTGGCCGGGATGTCAATGACCTGCCCTGGAGCTTTCTGGGACCCGGCATGAAAAAGGTCAAACTCTGGCGCGGTCCCAATGACGAACGCCTCTGGATGCTGCGCGCCCAGCCCGGCGTTGCCATTCCGCGCCATGGTCACAATGGCTCTGAGCTTACCCTTGTCCTCAAAGGCAGTTTCAGTGACCCGAGCGGCACCTATCGCCGCGGCGATGTCGAAGAAAAAGACGATAGCGACTCCCATGGCCTGACAATTGGCCCGGGTGAGGAATGCATTTGCCTTGCACTGACCAATGGCCCCATCCGTTTTGAAAGCCTTGCCGCCCGTCTCCTTCAGCCCTTTATCGGCCTCTGATCGCAAGCTGGCGTGACGTCGCCCGCTCGGGACGCTAGACTCGCATCCCGCATGTGACACGCACATGCGCCGGAAAGGATGCGACATGGGTAAGAACCAAAAAGTCATGGAGAGCCAGCGCCAGCTCGACAATGGCGACTATGACGCCGAGCTCTATAAGCTCCAGGTCGAACTCGTAAAACTCCAGCGCGATATCATCGCCAACGGCCGAAAACTGCTTGTCATTGTCGAGGGCCGTGACGGGGCTGGAAAAGACGGCACGATCAAACGCATTACCGAGCATTTGAGCCCGCGTGAAACGCGCGTCGTCGCCCTCAGCAAACCCTCGGACCGCGAAATCACGCAGTGGTATTTCCAGCGCTACGTGCCGCATCTGCCCGCCGCTGGCGAACTCATCCTGTTCAATCGCAGTTGGTACAATCGTGCAGGCGTTGAACGTGTCATGGGGTTTTGCAACGATGATGAATATCAGCGCTTCATGGAAACGGTTCCCATGTTCGAAGCGATGCTGGTCAATTCCGGCATCACACTCATAAAATATTATCTCGACATCACACGGGTCGAGCAAAAAAAACGGCTGGCGGATCGACGCAAGGATCCGCTGAAACAATGGAAAATATCCCCGATCGATCAAGCGGCCCAAAAACACTGGCATGATTACAGCGCGGCGCGCGATGCCATGTTCGCAAGAACCCATACGCTGACAGCCCCCTGGACCATCGCCAGCGCCAACGACAAAAAAATCACGCGCCTCAATATCATTCGCGATCTGCTCAACCGGATTGAGTATGAAGATGAAAATCAGAAACTGACCATTCCCGACCGCGATATCATTTTCAACTTTGACCCGGCACAGCTTCAAAACGGAAAGATCGCATCTTGAACGTCACGCCCACATGGTTGGTTGATCCGGCAGGCTTGCTTGTTCCTGAACGCTTGTTGCTGGTCATTGCACTGGGCTTTTTCTTCGGCCTTGCCTATGAGGAATATTTTGCCCAGACCCGCGCCAAACCGCCCGGCGGCGTGCGCACATTTCCTCTTCTATCGCTGGTGGGTGCCTTGCTTTATGCCCTTCAGCCCCAAACCGGCAGCCTGTTTCTTGGCGGTCTTGTCGCTCTCGGTCTCTGGCTCGCCGTTTATTACTGGCATCGGCTTGATGCCCAGCGCCATGGCGAAATGCCGTCGCGCTCACCCGGCGACGACGACCGCATTGATGCCGGCATCATGGCCCCCGTATGCAATGTGATCGCATTGCTCATCGGCCCCGTGGCGCTTGCCACACCGATCTGGGTACCTGTGGCTGTCGCCGTGACGGCGGTGCTCTTTGCTGGCGCCCGTGAGCGCCTGCACAGCCTTTCCGCCAGCATGGGATCAAGCGAGTTCGTCACACTCGCCAAGTTCCTGATTATCATCGGCATCATCTTGCCGCTCGTGCCCGACACACCCGTCACAAGCCTGACGCCCCTCACCCCCTATGAAGTCTGGCTGGCCGTTGTCGCCGTCAGCACGCTTTCCTATGCAAGCTATCTCGTGCAGCGCTATCTCGCGCCGGACAGCGGCGTATTGATTTCAGCGGCACTAGGCGGGCTCTACTCATCGACCGCAACAACAGTGGTTCTGGCGCGGCGCGCCCGCATTGATACCGGAATGCTCTATCGCGTTCAGGCCGCCATCATTCTTTCAACTGCGATCATGTATCTGCGCATCCTGACCGTCGTGGCAATCTTCAATCAACCGCTTGCCTGGGAACTCGCGCCTGCGAGCTTGTCGATTTGTGCGATCGGCCTCGTCATGTCCGGCCTTCTTTATGCGATCAGCCTGCGCCATGTCGCCAATCGCAAGGACACCCCGCCCCTTTCAGACAATCCGCTTGAACTTGCCACCGCCCTCATTTTTGCCACCATCTTCATCCTGCTGACGATAGGCGTTGAGTGGGCCAAGACACATTTTGGGCAATCAGGTATCTTTATCATTGCGGGCCTTGCAGGCGTTACCGATGTCGATCCGTTTGTGCTGAGCATGACGCAAGGGGCCGAACGAAGCTTCCCCCTTCATCTGGCTGCCAGGGCCATTCTGGTTGCCGCCTCGTCAAATAATATTCTCAAGGCCACCTATACATTTGTCTTTGCCGGACGGCAGGCGGGCACGCGCCCGGCGCTTGCGCTCTTTCTTCTGGCCGCCCTCGGTCTCGCCGCTGCCTATTTGATGGCCGTCCCCGCATGACGCAGATGACATCCCCCAGGCACGCACCCCTGCCGCTGGGCATATGGGCGCTGGGCTTCACCAGCCTGTTCATGGATATGTCGTCAGAACTGATCCATGCGCTCCTGCCTGTGTTTCTCGTGACCACGCTCGGCACCAGCATGCTCACACTTGGTCTGCTTGAAGGGCTGGCGGAAGCCATAGCCGCCATGACCAAGGTTTTCTCCGGCGTCATCAGCGACCGGATCGGCAAGCGCAAACTCTTGACCGTCATCGGCTATGGTATGTCGGCACTCACCAAGCCCTTTTTTCCGCTCGCCGAGTCGGTTCACGCCGTCTTTGCAGCCCGCTTCCTGGATCGCATTGGCAAGGGCATTCGCGGCGCGCCACGCGACGCCCTGATCGCTGACATCGTGCCGCCAGCCCAACGCGGCGCCGCTTATGGCCTTCGCCAATCCCTCGACACGGCTGGGGCCGTTCTCGGCCCCTTGCTCGCCATTCTCCTGATGATCTGGCTGTCGGGAAACATCCGTCTCGTTTTCTGGTTCGCGGTCATTCCGGCGATGATGGCCGTGGTCATTCTGATTGTCGCCGTACGCGAGCCAGAGCATCGCAACGATGGTCAGCCTGTCGCCGCCAAGTCACCCATCAAACTCTCGGAAATTGCCGGATTGGGTCGCATCTACTGGCTGGTCGTCGCCATTGGCGCCATTCTGACCCTGGCCCGGTTCTCTGAAGCCTTTCTGGTTCTGCGGGCGCAATCCGCCGGCCTGACGCCAACCTTTGTGCCACTTGTCATGGTGGTGATGAGCGCCACTTATACGTTCTCGGCCTATCCCGCCGGACTGATGGCCGACATCATGAATCGCAAAAGCCTGATGGCCTCAGGCTTTGCCATCCTGATTCTGGCCGATCTGACACTCGCCTTCGCAACAACGCCAGTCATTGTCTTTGCCGGTGTCGCACTTTGGGGCCTGCATATGGGTCTCACGCAAGGCTTGCTATCGGCACTGATCGCTGACGCTTCGCCATCCCATCTGCGAGGCAGTGCGTTTGGCGTTTTCAATTTTCTCTGCGGTCTCGTATTACTGGCCGCCAGCGCCCTGGCCGGTCTGCTCTGGGATATGTCCGGTCCGGAAGCGACCTTCCTCACCGGCGCCATGATCACGGCCATGGGACTTGCCGGTCTGCTGCTTTTCGTGCCTGCGCCATCGGAGACGGCCCGTTGAACTATCGACACGCCTATCACGCCGGAAATTATGCAGATGTGATGAAGCATGTGCTGTACATGGCGGTCATTGACTATCTGAAACTGAAGGACAAACCCTTCTTCATTCTCGACACCCATGCGGGGGCGGGCCTGACCGATCTCTCCGGTATCGAGGCGCAAAAAACGGGTGAATTTCATCATGGCATTGAGCTTGTGCTTCAGGCCGAACCGCGTCACCCGCTGATCGAATCTTATGTCGCGCGGATCGAAAGGCTTGGCGGCGGCAATTTGACTTCTTATCCGGGCTCCCCCCTGATCGCGCGCGACATGATGCGCGAAGAAGACCGCATGGCGCTTTGCGAGCTGCATCCGGAGGATGCCGCAACCCTCAAGTCCCTGTTCCGGCGCGACCCGCAAGTCGGTGTCCATGAGATGAATGGCTATGTCGCCCTCAAATCCATGCTGCCGCCAAAGGAGCGCCGTGGCGTCGTGCTGATCGACCCGCCCTTTGAACAGCGCAGCGAATTTGACGATCTGCTGATCGCCTTGAAGGAGGCCACAATACGCTGGCCCGGCGGCACCTATATGATCTGGTATCCGGTGAAAGACCCGAGCGTGTCGGGCGCCTTCCTGGAAAGGCTGATGAATGAGGGCCCACCCAGGACGCTGCTTTGCGAATTGCGTCTGGAAGCGCCTGATCCGACTCGCATGACGGGCTGCGGCATGATCATCGTCAACCCACCCTGGACGCTGGCAGGCGAGGCCCGCGCCCTGCTCGACTGGTTGGTGGCGCTTCTCGCCCGTGGTCCCGGCGCAGGCGGTCACGTGGAACAGCTCACAGCCTGATCAAAAATCGAATGGCGGATCGTTGAAATGATCACTGACCACATGCGGCAGAAGGCCTAATATCCTCCGGCACGCGCCTGAAACATAAAAAACAGCGCGGCTGGAGACGACGTTGAACCATCTGCCCCCGCCCCATGATGAGGCGCTTGCCAAAGCTGAAGCTGCCTATGAAGCGGAGATCGAGGCCAACCTCGCGCGCAACTACGCCGCCAATCTGGTGCATGGTCTGCTGGGACAAACCGGCTTCCGTCTTGTCACCGCGCCCACATTTGTCCCGGCCTATATCTATCTGCTCTCGGGTTCCGAGTTCGCCGTGGGTCTGGCGCTTGCCGCGCAGTGGTTTGGCAATGCGGCCTCCTCCACCTTCGGCGCCACGCTCATAGAACATCGAAAACTTGTGCTCCCCATGGGGCTCTTGATCGGCTGGGGCATGCGCGCCGGCATATTGGGCCTCACACTTTCGGCCTTTTTCCTGCCACCCGTTTTTGCGCTCTGGTTTGCCTGTCTTTTTCTCGGTGTCTTTGGCTTTTTCAACGGCATTCAGGGTGTCATCTTCAACTATCTCATGTCGAAGGTCATTCCCTTGCGGCTGCGCGGTCGCCTGACAGGCTTTCGCAACTTCGCCGCCGGGCTGACAGCGTCCGGCGTGGCCTATATCGGCGGCAAATATTTTGTCGAAGGTCATGCCCTCGGCAATGGCTATGCCACAACCTTTCTCACCGCCTTCATTCTGACATCGCTGGGCCTGACGCTGCTCATGCTGGTGCGCGAGCCAGAACCTCCAAGCATTCGCACCCGCTCAAGCTATCTCGGTCGCATGCGCGAAATACCCGCCATGATCCGCCTTGATCCGGCGTTCGGCTTTTTCTTTCTCGCCGCCGCCCTTGCCGCGCTTGGCACCATGGCCGCGCCCTTTTATGTGCTCTATGCCGGACATGAAATCGGTCTCTCTGGCACGACTCTCGGCATCCTCTCCACCGCCTTTCTGCTCGCCCAGACCGGCATGAATCTCGTCTGGGGCTGGACGGCCGATCGCCTGGGTAATCGTCTGGTCTTTTTGCTATCGACAGCCCTATGGGCCCTGGCAACGCTTGCCCTCATGAATGTCTCATCGCTCTGGGCGCTCTCGCTTGTCTTTGCCGGTCTGGGGGCGGGGCAAGGCGGTTTTCAGAATTGCACGCAGAACATCACGCTGGAATTCGGCGCGCGAGATGATTTGCCCATGCGTATCGGCATCCTCAATACCGCCATCTCCTTCATGAGCGGCCTTGGCCCGCTCCTGGGCGGCCTGATTGTTCACGGCGTGTCGTTTGAATGGGTCTTTGGCCTGTCGATTATCTGCCTCGCCCTGGCCATTGCGCTCATTTTCTGGAAAGTCGATGAGCCGCGCCACAGAGGCAGGAAACCGGGATGACATTTCACATGGATGTGCTGGAGGCCTGCCAGCGTGCGACCTCGGCAAGCTCGGCCTCGGGACGCTCGCGTGTCACCGGAAGGGCACCGGCATAAATCCCGCCTCCATCGCCATCAAGTGTCAACAGATCCCCCTTCTGGAAAACCTGACCCCCGATCCGGCATTGCCCCTGACCGGGTCGGATTTCGAGTGCCGCGCACCCCACCAGACAGACCTTGCCAAGCTGCCGGGCGACAACTGCGGCATGCGAGGTGCGCCCGCCTGTCCTTGTGAGGATACCGGCGGCCGAAGCAATACCTTCAATGTCGCTCGTCGAGACATCATCCCGAACCAGAATGGCTGGCAGGTTTGTGCGGGCAAGCTCTGTCGCCATGGCCGAGTCAAAGGCGATATGGCCAACGGCAACACCAATGCTCGCCGGAACGGCATGCGCCAGCGGCTCCGCCCCGTCCTGAGAGAAACGCAACCGCTCCAGACGAGCCAGATCAATCCCGGCGATGCGGGCAAGCCCCTCGCGTTCATCAATCAGTCCTTCCCGCACCATATCAACGGCCATGCGCAACGCCGCCCAAGGCATGCGCTTGCCATTGCGCGTCTGGAGCAGAAACAATTCACCTTTCTCGACGGTGAACTCGAAATCCTGCATGTCGCGAAATTCGGATTCCAGAACATGCTTCATCTGCGCCAGTTCACTGGCCACGCGCGGCAGCCGCTGGGGGAGATAGGCCGTGTCATGAACGGCAAAACGTCCGCTCACCACATCCTCACCCTGAGCGTTGAACAGGAAATCCAGATAGAGTTTCGGCTCACCCGTTGCCGGGTCACGTGTAAAGCCGACGCCTGAGCCAGAGGTCGCGCCAAGATTGCCATAGGCCATCACCTGCACCGTGACCGCCGTGCCCATGCTGTCATCGATATGGTTGAGCGCACGATAACGCCTCGCCTTGTCGCTCCCCCAGGATCGAAACACAGCCTCAACGGCATTGAACAATTGCAACATCGGGTCTTGCGGGAATCTCTCGCCCGTCGACGCCAGATAGAGATCAAGCGAATCCCGCGCGACCGATGACAAAGCTGCCGTATCAAGGTCCCGGTGATGGCTGATGCCATCCGCAGCCATACGGGCTTCAGCCAAGGCGTCAAATCGGTCCGCATCGCCCCCCTTCACCACATCGCAATAATCGCGGATCAACCGTCGGTAGCAATCCTGCACCTGGCGGGGATTGCCGCTCATGCGCAGGAATCCGCGCAGGCTCTCTTCATTCAGGCCGATATTGAGAATGGTCTCCATCATGCCGGGCATCGACACCGGCGCCCCCGATCGCACCGACACGAGCAGAGGCCGACTCTCACTGCCAAACCCTCGTCCTGTCACGGTTTCAAGTTCGGAAAGTCCCTGCGTCAGGAGTTGCCGCACCCCGTCCGGCATTTCGCCCTTGTCGAAATAGGCGCGGCATATATCCGTACCAAGAACAAAGGCAGGCGGCACATTAAGTCCGAGCCGCGCCAGCCGCATCAGCCCATAAGCCTTGGACCCCATGGTCTCGACGCTGGCATGCGACGGCATCGCATGACCGGGTAGAATGAAATACAGATCGTCCTTGCTGGCCATCTCGCTGCCCCTATCCCGCCATGACATCATTGACGAGATGATCGCGCAGCTTCAAGGCGGTGCGCGAAAGCGCATCGGCAGCCTCTTCCAGACGCCGCACCATGGTGCCGACAAGCGACTGGACACGAAAATCCGGAGCCTGCAGGAGCAACAGCCCCTGTGCCTCCCGCTCGACATCATCCGTTGCATGCTCAATGCCGATCAACCTGTCAACGGCTTCGAGAAAATCCTGCAAGTCCTCGCGCGCACCATCCCGCCTGACGAGTCGGGCCACCTCGAACATCTTGATGAGTTCCTGCGCACCCTCAACCAGCAAAGTGGAAAGCCGGACCACCGGAATGAGCAATGCCGGCGCAACCTCAAGCCGGGGCAGAAAATTGGACAGAAAGGCGGCTTCCTCCAGCGCATCGGCGGCATCATCCGCCTCATGCAGCAGCTCAAAATAAAGCGGTGCCTTGTGCAGTCGTCGCACCATGGAGCGCATATGGTCGACCTTCGCGTCAGCCGCCTGCTCCCAGTGTCGCGCCCGCGCAGCGAGCTGTTCGAAATTCGCGCCCTGCTCGCCAAATCGAAGCAGTGCATCATTGAGACAGGTTGCAATCTCGAAGACAAAGGTCGCGTGTTCTCGTCCGATGACGAAAAGATTCTCCTGCGCCCCGTGAAACCGTCGCGCCAGATCGGTCTTGACCTCATCGCGGATAAAGCGCTCGGAGCGGCCTTGCATCAAGCCCTCCGTCGCGGCCCGGAACACGAATTTCAGATAATCATTGGTCGCATCACTGCCGAGCGCCTCGAAGAGTTTCTCGCCATAGCGCAGCATGGGCTGCCGGGCAAACTCGATGGCCTCATAAAGCAGCACCTCGCCGCCAAGTTTCAGAAAGCCGCGATGACCGATATTATGATCGGCCGCCCATTTGAGCAGCGCCACACCCTCTTTCTTCGGCAGGAACTCCCGCAACACCTTGCGCGTATGATTCCAGTCGATCAGAAAAACGATGCGCGAGCCGAGAAAGGCAAGATAGCGCTCAAGCGCCGCTCTGTCCGTCGCCGCATAGCGGCCAATGCAGAGATAATAATTCTCTTCCTCATGCAAGTGCGCGCCATGCCGCGAACGCGTGTCGTCCCAGATCACGTCAAACGGCTTGAAGAGACTTTGAAAGAACGCGGCACGCTGGGCATGAATATCGGTATAGGTCAGCGTGACCTCCATATCATCGACATGAATGACCAGCACATGCGCATCGGTGGTGCCGATATCATTCTGAATGACGAGCGTATCCCCCGCCCTTGTCGCCGTCGTTCCCAGCCCCGGATGATCAAATTTGAGGGGTGCGGTTTCATGCAGACCTTTCATGAAGGCCGCAACCAGTTCCCGGTCCGTCTCTTTGAGACGAAAAACGCGCGCCCCATCAATCGACTCATCGGCGATTTCGCCCTGAAGATCATTGAGGGCGCGATGCAAGTCCATGACAAGAATATGCAGACTGTCGCCTCGTGTCCGCTCGCCGCTGGTCATGGCATCGACAATGCCGACAGGAATGATGTCGTCATCAAAAACGGGAAGGTTTTGACGCAACGACATTTCACGCGTGGCAAGGGCGGCGGCGGCGGCAACACCGGCGAGCCGGAGCGGCGCCAGCATGCAGTCAAGCGCATCCAGAATGTCCTGACGGAGTTTTGAGGCCCCCGGCAGATGAAGCGCCCCGCCATCGCACCGCGCCGCCTGGGCCAGCGCCTCGTCATAGTGATCATCGCTCAGGCCCGCAGCCTTGCGTTCGACCGAAAGTTCCGGCACCGCGTCATCAGGATGAGTGGCCCTGTGCTCGGCCATCTGCAATAGCGTGAACAGAAACTTGATGCGGTCATTGGCAACCAGCGCATCGGCAAGCAGTTGGGGCAGCAACAGGGACTGCTCGCCCAATTCGTCCATCATGATCGATTTGACGGGCACGTTCATCACTCCGCCTGGGCCAAGGGATCAAAGCCCCCACCTGCTCTTAGGGCCACTTTAAAACGATATGGTGACAGAAACAGCAAGGCAGCACAGCCAATTGTCGCAGTCGCCCAAAAAAAAGCCGGCCCCCGCAGGGACCGGCTTGATCTTGGTGAGATCGGCGCCGCGATCAGGCGGCAGAATAGCCGATGACGGCTTTGGTTTCGAGGAAGTCCTCGAAGCCAAACTCGCCCCATTCGCGGCCATTGCCCGACTGTTTGTAGCCGCCGAAGGGCGCCCCGAAATCAGGACCGGCACCATTGAGATGCACATTGCCGGTGCGAAGTTGCGAGGCAACCTTGCGGGCATGATCGACGCTTGATGACTGCACATAACCGGACAGGCCATAAACCGTGTCATTGGCAATGGCGATGGCTTCTTCTTCGGTCTTGTAAGGCAGGATCGTGAGAACCGGCCCGAAGATTTCTTCGCGCGCGATCGTCATGTCATTTGTGACATTGGCGAAAATCGTCGGACGCACGAAATAGCCCTTGTTGAGACCATCGGGACGACCAACGCCACCTGCAACCAGCGTCGCGCCTTCATCAATGCCCTTCTGGATGAGCGCCTGGATCTTGTTGTACTGCACATCGCTGACAACGGGACCCATGGTCACGCCTTCGGCAAACGGATCGCCAACCTTGACACCGGCAACCGCCGCCTTGGCGATTTCAATGGCTTCTTTCTGCTTGGAGGCCGGCACCAGCATGCGCGAAGGCGCGTTGCAGGACTGACCCGAATTGTTCATCATGTTCATGACGCCGCCGACAACGGCCTTCTCGAGATCGGCATCTTCCAGGATGATGTTTGCCGACTTGCCACCAAGTTCCTGTGCCACACGCTTGACCGTGTCGGCAGCAGCCTTGGCCACCAGCACGCCTGCGCGTGTTGAACCCGTGAAGGACATCATGTCCACATCGGGATGAGCCGAGAGCGGGGCACCAACACCTGGGCCATCGCCATTGATCATGTTGAAGACACCGGCAGGCACACCAGCCTCATGCATGACTTCAGCAAGCAGGCAGGCATTGAGCGGCGCGACTTCCGAAGGCTTCAGCACAACCGTGCAGCCCGCGGCCAGCGCCGGGGCAACCTTGCAGATGATCTGATTGATCGGCCAGTTCCATGGCGTTATCAAACCACAAACACCCACCGGCTCCTTGACGATGTTCGTTGTGCCGCGCAGATGCTCGAACTGATAGTTCTTGAGGATCTCGATTGTCGTCATCAGATGGGCGAGACCGGTGGCGGCCTGTGCCGTCTGCGACAATTTGATGGGCGCGCCCATTTCAAGCGAAATCGTTTCGGCAAATTCCGGATAGCGGCGCTGATAAACTTCCAGAATCTTGGACAAAAGCGCAATGCGTTCTTCGCGCGTGGTGCGTGAGAACTTGGGGAACGCGGCCTTTGCCGCTGCCACAGCCTTGTCCACATCGGCGGACGAGCCAAGGCTGATCTTGCCAATCGGCTCTTCCGTGGCAGGGTTGATCACGTCAAGCGTTTTGGGGGTTACGGGGTCGACCCACTGGCCGTTGATATAGAACTGAAGATAGGTTTTCATCGGGATCCTCCTTGCGATGCCGTTCCCTTGCGACAGATGGTGGGTACCGAAAAATCGGGCCGAACCAGGGCGGCCCCAATAGGGGGGAGCGCCCCCCATATGCCGGGGGAATCCTTGTTTCGCTAGAACGTCGCACAGAGCCTTGATCGGGGTCCAGTGCAAAACATCAGATGGGTTGAAACGCCCCTCGCATTTTGCCTGCATTCTGGGCAATTCATGTCAAACTGTCGGCCCGGCGAGCCGGAAATGAGCGCCAATCTTCAAGAATGAAATAACGCATGTTCATTGACGCACGGACAATACCCGATGGCGAAAGTCTGGAAACCGACCTCGCCATCATCGGCGCGGGGGCGGCGGGCATCACGATTGCCCGCGAATTTGCCGGTCGAAAGCAGCGCGTCCTGCTGATCGAGTCCGGCGGCCTGAGCTTTGATGCCGACACCCAATCACTCTACGATGGCGAAAGCACCGGCTTGTCCTACCCCCTCGATACCTCGCGACTGCGCTATTTTGGTGGCAGCACCAATCATTGGGGGGGCTGGTGCCGACCATTGGAGGCGCTCGATTTTCAAAAACGCGCCTGGGTGCCCCATTCCGGCTGGCCGCTGACCCGCCAAGAGCTTGATCCCTATTACGCCCGCGCGGCCAGTGTCTGTGAAATCCCGTCGGCCGATTTTGATACGCATGACGCATGGCTTGATGGCGGCAAGAATGCCGCCATGCCGCTGCCCGGCGGCGATGTGATCACGCGCTATTTTCTCTACAGCCCGCCCACGCGTTTCGGCATGGCTTACCGCGAAATGCTGCGCAATGCCGCCAGCATCACCACATTGCTCAACGCCAATGTGACCGAAATCGCTGCCAATGAGGCGGCCACAAAGGTTGAGAGCCTCAAGATCGCCACATTGAGTGGTCATCACTTTACAGTCAGACCACGCCTCTGTGTGCTCGCCACAGGCGGCATCGAGAATGCGCGGCTGCTGCTGGCTTCGGACAAGGTGATGAAAAACGGTCTCGGCAATGCCCATGACCTTGTCGGGCGCTACTTTATGGAGCATCCCCATGTACCGGGGCAGATTGCCTTTATCGCGCTCCGCGATGCCGCAAGTGTCGCCCCCTTTTATCGTGGCTACACATATATCGGCAAAGCCATCATGCGTGCCGTCCTGATGTTCAGCGCCGACTATCAGGCCCGTGAAAAAACACTCGGCAGCAATATGGCAATCTATCCGATGTTCCTGCCGGGTGAAAAGGCGCAAGGCAATCCCGCGCGTCTGGTGGAGTCGGCCATTCTCGATCTCGCCGACAGCAAACCTGACCGGCAAGGCTCGGTCTTCGGAGTCAGTTGTGCCACCGAACAGGCACCCAACCCGCAAAGCCGGGTCACGCTGGGCCGCGACCGCGATGCGCTCAACATGCGCCGCTCGGAGCTCAACTGGCAACTCAGCGCCTATGATCATCATTGCCTGAGCCGGAATATCGATGCGCTGGCCCGCGCCATTGGCCTCTGGGGCGAGGGCCGCGTGCGGATTTCCTTCGCGCGTCGGGACACATGGGAAACGCCTGATCAGGGCTGGGGCAATCACCATATGGGGACAACACGCATGGCCAGCGATCCGCGCCGCGGTGTTGTCGATGCCGATTGTCGCGTCCATGGCATCGACAATCTTTATGTCGCCGGTTCCTCGGTTTTCCCCTCAGGTGGCGCGGTCAATCCAACCTTGACGCTGGTGGCGCTTGCCCTGCGGCTATCCGACCATCTGGCAAATCGCTATAATGCAGAATTGTGAATGCACCGCCGACCATAAAAACAAAAAGAAAAACCGACAGGCGGAACATACGGAAAGCACGAAATGTTTATCGACGGACGTCAGATCGCCGAGGGCACGATCCTCGAAACGGATCTCGCCATCATCGGGGCAGGCGCTGCCGGCATCACCCTGGCGCGCCAGCTCTCCGGCAAGGATATGTCGATTGCCCTGATCGAGTCGGGCGGCTTCGATTTCGATGCCGAGGTCCAGGACCTCTATGATGGCGAAACCATCGGCGTCCCTTATACCATCGACACATCGCGGCTGCGCTATTTTGGCGGCAGCACCAATCACTGGGGCGGCTGGTGCCGACCGCTTGAAGCCATTGATTTTGAAGCCCGCGACTGGGTGCCCCATTCCGGCTGGCCCATCACCCGCGCCGAACTTGATCCTTTCTATGACCGCGCAACCAAGGTCTGTCAGCTCGGCTCCACCGAATTCGACAATGCGCAAGCCTGGTCGAATGACGGCAAGAACAGGATGATGGCGTTTCCCGGCGGCGACATCATGACCCGGTTCTTTCTCTACAGCCCGCCAACGCGCTTTGGTCAGAAATACCGAAACGACATTGGCACCGCGCCAAACATCAAAACCTATCTGAATGCCAACGTCACCGAGATCGTGCCCGATGCCACCGGACAGACAGTTGAAAAACTGAGCGTTGCCACACTCACGGGGCGTCGCTTCGAGATCCGTCCGAAATATTGCATTCTCGCGACGGGCGGCATCGAGAATGCGCGCATGTTGCTGCTCTCGCATAGCATTGTCAAAAAGGGCCTCGGCAACGCTCACGATATTGTGGGCCGCTACTTCATGGAACATCCCCATGTTGATGCGCCCGCCCAGATGGTCTTCACCGACATCTCCGATATGGCGGCCTGGTATCCGGCCCGCGTCGCCTATGGCGACACGCATGTGCGCGGCGTCTTCATGCACTCGGCCGACTATCTGCGCCGTGAAAAGCGTCTCGGCACCATCATGACCATCCACCGCTCGCGCCCCATCACGGCCCTTGACCCCCTTTTGGCAAATGGTGAGCGCCCGCTTGAACCCTCGCTGCTGCATCTGACGCGCTCGACAACCTCGCATGCCGCGCCGGATGAAAATCTGGGTGTCTTGTTTGGCACAGGCTGCGCCACCGAGCAGGCACCCAACCCGCAAAGCCGTGTGACACTCTCGACCGACAAGGACGCCCTCGGCCTGCCGCGCACCCGCATGGATTGGCGCCTCACGGCGGAAGATCGTGAAAATCTCCGCCGTAACTTTGAAGCCCTGGCGCGCGCCTTCGGGCGCTGGGGCGAGGGCCGCGTGCGTATTCTCTTTCCCCACAAGGACAAATGGGAAGAGGCTGAAGGCTGGGGCAATCATCACATGGGCACGACGCGCATGTCGGCAGACCCGCATCACGGTGTCGTGAATGCTGATTGCAAGGTCCATGGCATGAACAATCTCTATATCGCCGGGAGTTCGGTTTTCACGACCTCCGGTACGATCAACCCCACGCTGACAATTGTTGCCCTGGCATTGCGTCTGGCAGATCATGTCGAAGCGCGCATGACGAGAGGTGCCTGATCATGGATAAGCATGACAATCACGATATGCACCCCGCAGGGGCTGTCTCGCGTCGCCAATTGCTGGTGCTTGGCGCCATAGCGCTGACAGCCGCCGCCATTCCCGCATCACTGGCGCTTGTTCAGCGCGACGGCGACAATCTCTCTTCAAATCTGCTGGGATTGCTGAACGACCCGGACTCAGCGGCCGAACTTGGCGAACGCTGGCTGATCGCCACCCATGCGCATCCCTCGATTGAGGGCCTCAGCCAGAAAATCAACAAGCGCCTGCATCCCAATGGCTGGTCGCCTTTGACACCTGCTGAAGACGCGCACGCCATTCTGGCCGAGCATGTACGCAATGATTTCCTGCGCAAGGACATTGTTGAAATTGAAGGCTGGCAATTGTCGCGCACGGAGGCGGAACTGTGCATTCTGGCCGCCCTGATGCTCCACCCCGCCAGGGCGGAGGAGGCACCAGCCCGGGAGGCGCCGACAACGGCTCACCCCACATGATTGCCCGCAACCTGAATAATGGAATGCGTATCAGCGGCAGGGTCCGCTTTTGCCAAGCGTGACATCTGCCATGCGCGCCTCAATCGTCGCCGCGCGGGCGCGCGTTCCAGGACCCGGCGCATCAGGTCGCCAGCTCAGCGGACTTGGCAACACGACTGCCAAACGCGCCGCCTGCTCGCGCGTCAATTTCGCAGCCGGCACGCGGAAATAATGTTGAGCGGCAGCCTCCGCACCATAAATGCCAGGTCCCCATTCGATGATGTTGAGATAGAGCTCCAGGATACGGCGCTTGCTGAGAAAGGCTTCCAGCCAGACGGTGACAAATGCCTCCGCCCCCTTGCGCAGAAATGTGCGTCCCGGCCAAAGCATCAGATTTTTTGAGGTCTGCATGCTGATGGTGCTTGCCCCATGGATGCGTGTGCGCCGCTTCTGATTTCGCGCCAAGGCCGAATCGACGGCTTGCCAGTCAAAACCCGAATGCTGACAGAACTTTGCGTCCTCGGAGGCAATGACCGCCCTCTGCAAATGGGGCGAGATTTGCGATAGCGGCGCCCAATCCTTGTGCATGCCATAGCCCTCGGTCAGCCGGATCGCCATGAGAGGCGTGAGCGGCGGCGGCACAATCGCATAAACAAGAATGAGAATAGCTGGAGCCAGAAACAACGCGAGCAGGACGCGCATGACAATGACATAAACCCGCCCCATGGGACTTTCGTCCTCCAGTCCCATCTTGTGATTGTCCCGCTCACTCAAATTCGCATCACGCCCAATGCCGGATTCCCCCGCCCGATCTTCAATCAACCCCGGTCACAGCACAAGGTTGCATGGTCTCAACCCATGGGTGAGCATGGCGCAGAGTCATGGGCCATCCTTAACCATTGAGTCCGCGCTCCGCCCAATTGCCCTAATTTGGCCATGCTTTCGTCCCTATACACTGAGAGCCTGCTCCTGTTTCAAGTGTCAATTTCATGGAGGCCAAGATGAAGAAATCGCTTATTGGGACGCTTTCCGCCGTTCTGCTCCTGACCACGGCCTGTACCAATATGTCGGCGGAAGAACAGGGCGCCGTGACAGGCGGCGCGATTGGCGCCGGTGTCGGCGCTGCTGCCACGGCGATAGCCGGTGGCAGTGTCGCCACAGGACTTCTCGTCGGCGGTGCTGTTGGCGCGGCTGCCGGTGCCTATACGGGCTGCCAGAAAAACGGCAAATGCTGAACACGATTGCCCCTCACAACAAAAAGACCCGACACGCATGTCGGGCCTTTTTTCAGTGAGGCAAGACCTAGAGATCGTAACCCAGACGAACCCCAAACACCCAGACGTGATCGTCAATCACACCACCCGTGTCATCAAGACCCGGATTGGTCACATACTGAATGCCGGGCGTCACATGCACATGCTCAACCACGTCATATCGCAGATAGGCTTCGGCCTCGTCGCTATCATCAAAGCCGACACCAAGATCATCTGACGCTGCCATATGCGTGACGCCGAGACCGGCAGTGAGCTTCTCAGCCACGGGATGTTCAACTGCGGCCCCCGCAAACCAGGCGACGGGCGAGACCGTGTCATCTGCCACACCAGCGCGAATATTCCACGCAAATGAGGCGACGGTGCCATCCACCACACCATAAACACCCGTATTCGCCTGACCCGATTCTGTCCCATCCAGCCTTGTGTGATCGGCCGTATTGGTCCAGATACCCGCCCGCAGCGCGCCATCCTTGCCCAGCGCCTCAATGTCCCAGCCAAGTTCAGCGGCAGCAAAGACGCCTTTGCCCGCAGCACCAAGCTGCGCAAGTTCCGTGTAGCTACGGCTCGGATTATCGGCCAGACCATTGGAGCCGCCGCCAAGCAAGGTCACGGCGGGACGCCATCCCTCGCCCGCAAGTGTCACCACACCGGCAAGCATATAGTCGGGAAATTCGATCGACGGATTGTTGACCAGCGAGTGATTGAGGAATTGTCCGGCCTCATCGTTCGCCACATGGCTGCCATCAAGGAAGCCTTTTGCGTCAAGCAAACCGAAGGTCGCCGAAAAGGCATCAACGCTATAGCCGACATAAAGTTCCGAAACCTGCAATCGTCCATGGTCGCGACTGTTAAGGGCCGACCCGGAATCATTGTTGGCACCGGGAACAAGGCTGCCGACGCCATTGAAGCGTGGCGTCGTGCTGCCTTCGAGATGCGTCCCCAATACCCAGTTGCCAAGGGATTGGCTGATCTCCAGATCGCCCGAAAGCGAGGCTTCCGGTCGTGCCCGATCATCGCTCGCGGCCTGATAGACGCCCGTCAGTCCGCCTTCTATGGTCAGCTCATCCCCGGCAAAGGCCGGGCTGCTTGCGCCAATTCCCATGCCTATCAGCGCGGCCAGTGCGACCCGGTTGCCGATATGCATCGCCACGGGCGCGTAAGATTTCATTCGCATGTTTGTCCCCGGATTATAAGCGTCGAATATGATATGTTATAATGTATCGCTCTCCTGCATCAAAGCAGTCTGTCCTGACTTAATGCGAATGCGAATGAAACGCAATAACAAAAAATTCACTTTAATTATTAGTAATTTCTAATATATATACAGCCGGAATCATTTTGGAGAACGCCATGTCCTTGAAACCGATTGATGTAAAAACCCTGCAGACCTGGCTCGCCCGGGGCGACTGTGCGCTGGTCGATATTCGCGAGCCCAATGAAACTGCGGTCGAGCGCATCGAAGGCTCAAAACTCATTCCGCTCTCAAGCATTTCGCCCAAGGACCTGGCCGATCTCACCGGCAAAACGGTTGTCTATCACTGCAAGGGCGGCATGCGCACACAGCAAAACGCGGCCAAGCTCGGCGGCTGTGCGAGCGGCTGCGACGCCTTCTATCTCGAAGGCGGAATCGAAGGATGGAAAAAGGCTGGCCTGCCCGTCAAGAAATAGGCCCGCCTCACGCCATTTTGCCAAAACCCTTGCCGTCATCCCTGAGCACGACATAAACCGCCGGGATGACGAGCAGGGTCAGCGCGGTAGACGCAAACAGACCAAACACCATCGAAATGGCGAGCCCCTGAAAAATCGGGTCGGTCATGATGAAGGCGGCGCTGATAATGGCTGCACCTGCCGTCAGCACGATCGGTTTGAAGCGAACAGCGCCCGCCTCAAGCAACGCCTCCCGCAACGGCCCGCCTTCAGCGCGGCGATGCCCGATGAAATCAACAAGCAGGATTGAATTGCGCACGATGATGCCGGCAAGCGCAATGAAGCCAATCATGGATGTGGCTGAAAACGCCGCCCCAAACAGCCAATGTCCCGGAATAATGCCGATCAGCGTCAAAGGCACCGGGATGAGAATGACAAGTGGCAGACGGAACGAGCCGAACTGCGCCACCACCAGCAGATAAATGCCGACAATCGCCACGCCAAAAGCGGCGCCCATGTCGCGGAACGTGATGTAGGTAACCTCCCATTCGCCATCCCATAGCAGGGAGGGATGCGATTCATCCGTAGGCTGACCATGAAGCAGGACCACAGGCTTCAGGCCTTCAGGCCAGGTCATCGCGTTGAGCTTGTCGCCAACAGCACCCATGCCATAGACCGGCGATTCATAAGCACCTGCCACATCAGCCATGACCATTTCGGCAAAGCGGCCATTATGCCGGTAAAGCGGATAGGAGCCGGGTTCTTCGTGAACGCTGACCACATCACCCAGCTCGACATTCTTGCCACTGCGCGTTGTGCCGCCCGCCGGCAGGGGCGTTGTCAGGATTTTCTCGCTCATCGTCATATCGCGCCGCGGCAGCTTGACGACAATCTCATAGGGCTTGGCCCCATTGCCCTTTTGCGAAAAACCGATCTCGACACCGCCAACAATGGAGGCAATCGTGTCATAGACGGCCTGTTCCTCAACACCGTGATATTCAAGGCTCTCCTGATCGATGACGAAACGCAGGCGTGGCCCCGGCTTGTGGAATGTCGTATCCACATCCGTCACGAAATCAACCTGCTTGAAGGCCTCCTCCACGCGCCGCGCTGTCGCTCGACGGGTTGCCTCGTCGGGACCGTAGATTTCAGCAAGCAGTGTCGCCAGAACGGGCGGCCCTGGCGGCACCTCAACAACGCGCACATATGTCCCATCAGGCCGCGCAAGCCCGGCAAGCCGCGCGCGCGCATCAAGCGCGATATCATGGCTTTCGCGCGAGCGTTCACCTTTCGGCGTCAGATTGATTTGCAGGTCGCCCTGCTCCGGTCTGTCACGCAGATAATAATGCCGCACCAATCCGTTGAAATTGAACGGTGCCGAGGTGCCGACATAAGCCTGAATGGAGACAAGCTCCGGCAGATCCTTCAGCCTGTCGGCCGATGCCATCAGGAAGCGTTCCGTATCTTCCCGTGTTGATCCTTCGGGCAGATCAACAATCACCTGCAACTCGGATTTGTTGTCGAAGGGTAGCAGCTTCACGGTGACGCTCTTGGTGACAAACAGCAAACAGACCAGCACTGTCGCAGCTCCTACAGCGATGAGAAACCGTTTGGCATTCTGCCGCCCGGTCAGCAAGGGACGCGCCAGCCGCAAATAGATTTGCTCAAGCCTGCCTAGCGAATGCGCGCCATGCCCATGATCATCGCTGGCGCTGCCCGCAAAGCGTCGCCCGGCAATTTTGAGAAGCAGCCAGGGCGTGACGATGACGGCGACAAAAAACGAAAAGATCATCGCCATCGAGGCATTGGCCGGGATCGGGCTCATATAGGGCCCCATCATGCCGGAGACGAACATCATCGGCAGAAGCGCCACGATGATCGTCATGGTGGCGACGATGGTCGGATTGCCGACTTCCGCCACGGCCTCGACGGCACTATCGATCAGGCTTTTGTCGCCCCGCATCTGCCAGTGCCGTATGATATTTTCAACCACGACAATGGCGTCATCGACCAGAATGCCGATAGAGAATATCAAGGCAAAAAGACTGACCCGGTTGATCGTGTAGCCCATGAGCCATGAAGCAAAGAGCGTCAGCAAGATGGTCGTGGGGATGATGACGAAAACCACCACGCCTTCGCGCCAGCCAATGGCAAAGGTGATCAGCACAACGATGGAAATGGTGGCAAGACCGAGGTGAAAGAGCAACTCATTGGCCTTTTCGGTTGCCGTCTCGCCATAGTCGCGCGTGATGGAAACGCTCACATCCCCGGGAACCAGCGTGCCTTCAACCTGCTTGAGCCTGGCGTGCAAATCCTGAGCGACCGTGACGGCATTCGCCCCCTTGCGCTTGGCAAAGCCGATGGAAACTGCCGGCTGCGTGACCGGATTTCCCTTGTCATCGACGACGATATTCCAGGCGCGATGATCACTCTCGCTGGAGCCGACACGAACATCGGCAACATCCTTCACATAGACAGGCCGACCATCCCGCGATGTCAGGAGCAGCAGGCCGATATCGGGAACGCCCTGCAAGGTCTGCCCGGCAACAATCTGCGCCGTTTCATTGGCCTGTGTGAAACGACCGGCATTCAAACTGCGATTGGCATTGCGCAATTTATCCACGAGTTGATTAAGCGTGATGCCATAAAGCGCAAGCCGTTCAGGATCTGGTTCAACACGTATCTGATTGGCGCTGCCGCCGATAATATAGGTCATGCCGACATTATCGACCTTCATCAGCTCATGCTGCAATTCGCGCGCAACCTGTTGCAGGCCATTATCATCCCAACGCGACGCCGCTTCGGGCTTGGCGCTCAGTGTGACGACAAGGATTGCCACATCATTGATGCCATGGCCGACGATCAAGGGCTCGGGAATGCCATAGGGTAGTTCGCTGATATGGGCGCGTATTTTCTCGTGAACGCGCAGCAGGGCTGTGTCTTCATCCATGCCGACCAGAAACCGCGCCGTCACAAGAACCTGGTCGTCCTGCGTCGTCGAATAGACATGCTCGACACCATTGATCCCTTTGACGAGATCTTCGAGCGGTTTGGTGATCAGCTCGACAGCGTCGGGGGCCTTATAGCCATTGGTCGAGACCATGATATCGACCATCGGCACGCTGATCTGCGGCTCTTCCTCGCGCGGCAGCGAGACAAGCGCGATCATGCCCATGGCCATGGCCGCGACAAGAATGAGCGGCGTCAGCGGCGAGCCGATGAAACTCTGCGTCAAAAATCCGGAAATGCCGCGCTTCATGGTACCAGCACCTCGTCGCCCTCATTGAGGCCGGCGAGTACTTCCATGCCCTTTTCCGTGAGATTGCCGGGCTGCACCACAACCTCGATTCCACTCTTGAGCGTCACATAGGTCACACCATAGCGCTGATGCAGCGCAGACTGGGGCACCACCAGCGCCTCGCGCGTGCCGGTGGCGATCCAGACACGCGTTCGCTCGCCCACAAAATAGGTGCCAAGACCATCGACCACGACATCAGCAACCACGCGCCCCTCATCGATATGCGGATAGACCAGTGAGACCTTGCCCTTACGCAGGATGCCGGGTTCGCTCTGCATGCCGCGGTCGCCCACCAAAATGCTGTCGCCTGTCTTCAGGAAACGCGCATGGCGCTCCGGCAATTGCAGCCGCAAAATGTAATTGTCCTCGGCAAGCGTCGCGATGGTCTCGCCAGACATGACAACACTGCCGACGGCAACAGGCACAGTGAGCACGCGCCCGGCGCCCGGCGCCAGCACGGTGCCTTCCTTGGTCTGCTGGATAATGACATCGCGATCCGAGCCGATCGCCTGATAATTGCGACGCGCGACATTGAGCTGTGTCGTCGCATCATCGAGCCGCGCCTGCGAGACGGCCCCCGTGGAACGCAGTTGTTTGGCGCGTTTGTAATCAATCTCCGCTTTATCAAGCTCTGCCTTCTGCGCCTGCATCCGCGATTCAAGAGCCTGCATTTGCAGGCTGAGTTTTTCGTCTGCAATCAGCGCAATGCGATCACCCGCCGCGACGCTATCGCCTTCCTTGACCAGCACGCTCGCAATGGTGCCGCCAAGCCGGGACCGGGCGAGAAGTTCATGCACCGGCTCCACCGTGGCAATCACGGCTTTCCGATCCTGAACCTCCAGACGCTCAACCTTGACAAGATGGTCGGCTGCCTGGGCATGGCCAAGACTCATGACAAGGAGAATGCCCGTGCCGATTGCCAATCTGGTCATGTCCGCTCCCTGTTCTGATACCGGCTTGTCGGTTGACATATATATTAGAGAAATCTAAACTACAAGCCTCGATACGCCAGAACAGGCTGGCAAGGAAACGCAAGGAGCTCATCACAATGTCTGTTGACCGCGCCGTTACGGCTTTCGCCGGAACCATGGTTCTCATCAGCCTGCTTCTGGCTCAGATTCACAGCCCCTACTGGCTGCTGCTCACGACATTTGTCGGCCTCAATTTGCTGCAGTCTTCTTTCACCGGCTTTTGTCCGGCCGCCATGCTCTTCAAGAGGCTTGGCCTGAAGAGTGGCGCGGCTTTCTGACAAAAAATTACAGAAACTTATCCCCGGTCTGTCTTGAGACCGACATAATGGCGACATAGCTTCAGCCCTTGCGGCTGAAGGCAGTTGTCATTTCGGGTTCAAACAGCCACATGCACATCTCTCTGCGATTTTTCCTGCTGCTGGCGGGCTTGCTGCTTGCCGGTCTGGTACTCTGGCAGCACGGGATTCTGTCCGGCGGGGGCGGCAAATCAGACGGAAAATCCAGCAAACCTGTCCCGGTCACCATCGCCACTGTGAAAATGGGCGATCAGCCCATCACGGTATCAGCGCTCGGCACGGTTGATGCCGACGCGACTGTCGCCATTCGCCCGCGCATTGATGGCGAAATCGTCGAGATTGCGTTCAAGGAAGGGGCCATCGTCAAGCCGGGAGACCTGCTGTTCCGCCTTGACCCCAAACCCTATGAAGCCGCCTTGCGTCAGGCTGAGGCCGATTATGCGCGTGATCGGGCGCAATATGAAAATGCCCGCCTCGACCATGACCGGGCGGTGAAGCTCGCCGCCAAAGGCTTTCTCTCGCGCCAGTCGCTCGACAAATCGCAAGCCGACATGAAAGCCGCCGCAGCCGCTGCCGCCGCCAGCAAGGCACGCGCGGACATTGCCCGCCTTGATGTGGGCTATACGCGTATCACCGCACCAATCGAGGGAAAAACCGGCCCGATTCTCGTGGATGCGGGCAATCTCGTACGTGCCTCGGACAATGAAACGCTCGTCATGCTGCGTCGGATCAGTCCCGTCAGAATCAACTTCTCGCTCGCCCAGCAATATCTGCCAGATCTCCAGGCCCGCATGCAGGCCGGTGACATGACGATAACGCTTAACCCGCACGAGGCCCGTGACACCGCCGCGCCTCTCATCGCCACCGTCGATTTCATCGACAATGCGGTGGACGCCGCCACGGGCGCCATTGCCATGCGCGCGAGCCATGCAAACCTCGATCGGCGCCTCGTGCCCGGCGAATTTGTTGATCTCACCGTGACGCTCGATACGCTGAAGTCCGTTGCCATCCTGCCGCGGGAAGCGGTCAATCTCGGCGAGTCAATGCGCTATGTCTATGTCGTGGGTGATGACGGCAAGGTGCATGTACAAACTGTCGATGTGCTCTTTGAGGATGCGAAAAACGCAGCCATCAGCGGGTTGAAGGCCGGCGAAAAGATCGTCACCACCGGTCAGGTGCGGCTCAAGGACGGCGCCCTCGTGTCAATCCAGGGACAAGAGGCATCGGCGCCTTGAACATCTCCGCCCCCTTCATCCATCGGCCTGTCATGACAACCCTCGTCATGACGGCCTTTGTGCTGTTCGGGCTCTTCGGCTTTATCAATCTGCCTGTCAGCGAATTGCCCGATGTCGACATGCCGACCATCCAGGTGTCGGCGTCGCTGGCCGGGGCTGACCCCGAAACCATGGCCTCCTCGGTGGCGACCCCGCTCGAAAACCAGTTCTCTACAATCGCCGGCATCGTGACGATGAACTCGTCAAGCGCGCAGGGCTCGACACGCATCACGCTGGAATTCAGCCTTGACCGCGATATCGATTCCGCCGCGCAGGATGTTTTGTCGGCCATTTCCGTTGCCCAGCGTCAGCTGCCCGCCGACATGGACACACCGCCAACCATCCGCAAGGTCAATCCGGCTGACTCGCCCATCTATTATCTGAGCCTGACGTCGCAAACCATGCCGCTCGCCGAAGTCACGCGCTATGCCGAGTCGATTTTGGCGCGTCGTATCTCGACGCTCAAAGGTGTCGCCCTCGTCAATGTTTACGGTTCGCGCAAATTTGCCGTCCGCATCGAAGTCGACCCCCATGCGCTGGCGGCGCGAAACATCGGCATCGACGAAGTGGCCGAAGCCACAAGACTGGTCAATGTCAATAAATCGGCCGGACAAATGGACGGGCCCAGCCAGTCCACCGTCATCAAGGCTGACGGCCAGATGTTTGATGCCAGTGACTTTGCCCGCCAGATCATCACCTGGCGCGATGGCGCCCCTGTGCGGCTCGGCGACATCGGCCATGTTTATAATGGGGTCGAGCAGGACCAGAATGGCGCCTGGATCAATGAACAGCCCGGCGTCGTCCTCGCCATTCAACGACAGCCCGGTGCCAACACGATTGAAGTCGTGGATGGCATCAAGGCGATCCTGCCGCTGTTTCAGGAACAGATCCCGGCAGGCCTCGAACTGAAAATCAATTTCGACCGCAGCCAGACCATTCGCGCCGCCGTGCATGACGTCGAACTGACACTCATCATTGCCGCCATCCTCGTCGTCTTTGTGATCTTTGTTTTCCTGCGTTCCTTCTCGGCGACGATCATTCCCTCGCTTGCCTTGCCCATTGCCGTCATCGGCACCTTCGCCGGCATGTCTCTGCTGGGCTATAGCCTCGACACGCTTTCACTCATGGCGCTCACGCTCTCCGTCGGCTTCGTCGTCGACGATGCCATCGTGATGCTTGAAAACATCATGCGTCATGTTGAAAACGGCGAGACCCCGCATGAAGCGGCGCTCAAGGGCTCGCAGGAAATCAGTTTCACCATTCTTTCCATGACGGTTTCATTGATCGCCGTCTTCATCCCGGTGCTGTTCCTTGGCGGACTTGTCGGCCGCATCCTGCATGAGTTTGCCGTGACGATCGTGATCGCCATTCTCGTCTCGGGTGTCGTCTCCGTGACGCTGACACCGATGCTCGCAAGCCGCATGCTCCGGCCGCACCGTGATGACGGTCATGCCCGCAATCATCCCCTTGTCGCGGCGATGAAAGACTGGAGCGAGAAAGTCTTCACCGGTCTGCAAAACGCTTATGACCGCTCGCTCCATGTCGCCATGCGTCATGACCGGCTGGTCTTCATGACGTTTATCGCCAGCCTCGTTCTGACCGTTCTGATGTTCCAATACGCCCCCAAGGATTTCATGCCCGCAGGCGACACAGGTGAACTGCGCGGCAATACCGAAGCCGTCAACGGCATATCCTACGATGACATGTCGCGCTATCAGGCCGAAGCCGCGCGCATTGTCATGAACCATCCCGATGTCGAGAATGTGATTTCACGTGTCGGCCCGTCCGGCTCGCGCCCCTCGGTCAGCAATGGCACGCTCATCATCCGCCTGAAGTCGCATGCCGTTCGCTCCAGCAGCCCTGACCGGATCATTCAGGACCTGAAACCGAAACTTGCCAGGCTCTCCGGCATCAAGGTCGTGTTGCAAAACCCGCCAAGCCTTCGCATCGGCGGCCTTGTCTCCAAGGCGACTTATCAATACACGCTGCAAGGTCTCGATATTGACGAGCTTTATCGCTATGCCGACAAGCTGGAAACCGCAATGGCCGACTTGCCGGGATTTCAGGATGTGTCGAGCGACAGCGACCGCTCCACACCGACATTGGCCGTCAAGATCGACCGTGATCGTGCCGCTGCCCTTGGCGTCACGCCAGACGCCGTTGAAACGGCGCTTGGCACCGCTTTTGGCGGGCGACGCGTCTCCACAATTTACACGGCAGCCGACCAGTATGAGGTCATGCTCGAAGTCGGCAAAGCCTATCAGCGCGACATGAGCGCGCTGAGCCGCATCCGGCTTCGCGCCTCAAGCGGCGCACTTGTGCCGCTGACTTCGCTTGTCAGCTACAGCGCCACCTCCAGCGCCCTCATCATCAATCATCTCGGCCTGCTGCCCTCCCTGACCATCTCCTTCAATCTTGCGCCGGGCGTGGCTCTGAGCCAGGCCGTTGAAGAGGTCAAGGAGGCGGAAGCGAAAATCGCCCTGCCCGCGACCATTCTCACGCGCTTTCAGGGCACGGCGCAGGCCTTTGAAGATTCCACGCGCGGTCTCGGCCTGCTCCTGTTGCTCGGCATTCTGGTGGTCTATCTGGTTCTCGGCATCCTTTATGAGAGCTTCATCCACCCGCTCACCATTCTCTCCGGCCTGCCTTCAGCCGCTGTCGGGGCCCTGCTGACACTGCTTGTCTTCAACATGCCGCTCAGCCTTTATGGCTTTGTCGGCATGATCATGCTGATCGGCATTGTGAAGAAAAACGCGATCATGATGATCGACTTTGCGCTGGAGCGCGAACGCGGCGATGGCCTGCCGCCTCACGAGGCCATCATCGAAGCAGCCCGAATCCGCTTCCGCCCGATCATGATGACAACCATGGCAGCGCTTCTCGGCACCTTGCCGATTGCGCTGGCGATCGGCGAGGGTGCCGAGCAGCGCCAGCCGCTGGGTCTTGCCGTCGTTGGCGGATTGATCCTGTCGCAGATGCTGACGCTTTACATCACGCCCGTGCTTTACATCTACATGAATGCGTTGCGTGAACGCGTGACGCGCCGCCGCCGCCCGGCAGCCGCCGCCGACTAGCCTGCCGTGAGCCACGTCTCAACCGGCAGGAACGATCCCGCCACCTGGATGCCATCGACAGGCTTGCTGTCCTCAAGGCTCATCGCCCGGTCAATGCAGATCGCCTGAAGTCCGGCCTCCAGCGCAGCCTTGATCTCGCCGACATGATCGGACAGGAACAAAATCTCGCCGGGTTCAAAACCGGCGGCCTTGGCGATGGCCCTATAAGAGGCCGCCTCAACCTTGGCGCCGACGCGCGTATCATAAAAACCGCTAAAGAGCGGCACGAGATCCCCCTGATCGGAATATCCGAATATCAGGCGTTGCGCTTCTTCCGAGCCGGAGGAATAGACCATGAGCGTCAAGCCGCGCCCATGCCAGCGGCGCAGCATCTGCGCCGCATCAGCATAGACCTGTCCCTTGAGCACGCCAGATTCATAACCCTGCCGCCAGATCATGCCCTGCAGGGTTTTGAGCGGACCGGCCTTGCGGTCTTCGCTCATCCATTGTTTCAGGAGCTCAATCGTGCCGGGAAGATCCAGATGATCCCTGCCATCCAGCCGCCGCGCCGCCACGAGTATGTCAGCGACATCGCGGGACGAGGCATGAGCCTCGCAGAAATTACCCAGCCGTTCGCGCGCATAAGGAAAGAGAATGTCATGCACGAACGAGACCGGCGTTGTCGTACCTTCAATATCCGTCAGTATGGCTTTGACGCGCGTCATTGGGCTGCCGGTTCAAAGGCAGGAAAGCGCGTGGCAATATCATCGCCCGTGAAATGACCGATCCATCCATCGGGCGTCGTGAAGATGCGAATGGCGCAAAACATCGGCGCGTCCCCGGCATCAAACCAATGGGTGATGCCCGCGGGAACATGCAGCAGATCGTTTCGCTCGCAGATCACCCGATAAACCTTGCCGCCTGTTCGCAGGTAAAATGCACCGGCCCCTTCGACAAAGAAGCGGATCTCGTCGTCATCATGCGTATGCTCGGCGAGAAACTTCTGACGCATCGCCACGCGATCCGGATGATCGGGCTTCACGCGCATCACATCGACGCTCTGATAGCCGCCCGCCTTCATCAATCGGTCAATATCGGCGCGATAGGCCTTGAGCACCTCGTCCTGACCGGCATTGTCGGCCAGTTGTCCGGCAGCCATCCAGCGCTCGAACGTCACATCAATCTGCGCCAGTTCCCGGCCGATCGCCTCTGCGTCACGCGTATCCAGCAAGATGATCGACGCGTCATGATCGGGATAAACGGTCAGTCTTGTCATTTCATGCCCTCTTCATGCAATTGCGTGCTCAGCAGAAAATCAAATGCATCCATATGGCGCAGCGTGTCAGCGACGCTCGCGCCCCAAACGTAGAGCCCATGCCCTGCTATCAGATAGCCATAGCTGCGCCCCGCATCGGCCAGCCGCGCCTCGACCAGAAGCGCCAGGCGATCCGTATCCTGATCATTCGGCACAATCGGAATATCAAGCGATGTGTCATGTGTCTTGATGCCGGAAAACGCCTTGAGCAATTCCCAGCCCTCCAGCCGCAAAAAGCCTGCGCCTTCATGGCGCCGCGAAAGCAATGTCGCTGGCAGGGAATGGATATGGGCGATGGCGCCAATGTCTGGGGCATGTGCATAGCGCAGCAGATGCAGCGGCGCTTCGGCAGAGGCACGCGGGTGCCTCACGCCGTTAATCGCCGCAGCGATCACGTCCTCGCGTGTCAGGGCGGCCTTGTTCGCGCCTGTGGCCGTTACAGCGGCAAAATCCGCGTCCATGCGGACCGAAAAATTGCCGCTTGTGGCAGGCACCCAACCGCGCCCGCCGGCATGACGCGCCATGGCGATGGCACCATCAGCCGCTTCTTCAAAACTCAATGCCATGCGCTGGCCTCACTCCTCATCTTGCCAGAGGGCTACCCTCTGGCAGCGCGGGTCAACATAGTGGATTTTGCTGCGAGTTAAAGCCCGCGATCCCGCGCCGCGGTCGCCGTGAAAATTGTCATCAGACCTTCAATAACCTGATCGCGCGGCGTGGCGTAATCCGAAATCACCCAACGCATCGCGACATGCACAATGGCCCCGACAAGACCGGCCGCCACGATGCTTTCCTGTTGCATCCGTGCTTCATCGGCAAAGGCAGGGCGGACATGGCGCTCAACGAGCCCGGTAAACCGGGCCATGGCGTCGAGATAGGTCTGATGCACGTATTCGCTCACGCCGAGAACTTCCAGAAGGAGAACACGGGCAAAGGCTCGATCCGCTTCGATCTTGCCAAAATAGGCCTCAAGCAAGGCGCGGGCGCGCAAGTCGGCATCTTCCGGCACCGCCTCAAGCGCATTGACCATCAAGACGCCGATTTCCTGCACCACATGTTCGTACAGGGCGGCAAAGAGCTCCTCACGATTGGCGAATGATTCATAGAAATAGCGCTCCGTCAGGCCCGCTTCGCCGCAAATCGATTTGACCGGGCTGTTGGCATATCCGGCTGTGCCAAAGAGCGCCAGACCCGCTTCGATGAGCTTGCGGCACCGCGCAGCCTGTCGCTCCGCTGGGGACGCCCCGCGATAGCGGCGGCGGATCGGTGGGTCTGCCAGGATTTCTGAGGTCATGGTCCTTAATGACATACCGGATTGTCAGATGCAATCCCGCTGACCTGAGGCAATTTAGTCCTATGGATGTATATTGGAGGTTGAGTAGAACTTTATATCTGTCATTATGGTTGCAGGCGTTTCGATTCGATGTTCCACCACAACCAGAGATGGCAAAGATGAACGCGCATTCTGCTTCCCCTGCCGATTTTCTGACGGATAGAAGTCCACATATGCTCGTCGGTCCGCAGGCGGCCCCCACGATGCGGTCCTGGTCGATGCTGGGTGAGAGTCCGCGTTTTCAGGATACCGAAATCGAGGTTGCATCGGGTCTGGATGCAATCCGCGACACGCTCCAGAATGACGCCTCACTCCGCCTTCTGGTGATGACAGCCGCGCAGCTGACGGATCGGCGGCTGGCGGCCACGCTCGCGCCTGATGCCGACTTCCCCTCAAGGCCCTGGTTGCATGTGCTTGTGCTATGCCCCGACACGACGCTGCGCCAGCTTCCCCTCCTGCGCCACTTCCGTTCCTGGTCCTTGCTCCCCGAATCCAGCGACCGCGCAACCGCCGCAGCCATGTTTGAGGACGCGCTGTTTCGGTCAGCGGAAAGCTATCGCCAGGTGGCGCTGTCCCATAATCTTCGCGCCGAGGCAGAGGTGCTGCTGGCGCGCACGCAAAGCGTGCTTGGCGTGTTGCGCCATTATGGAAAGGCACCGGCTGATCGTGACATGATGGCAACCGCCAATCTGATGGCGGATGCCGCAGCCCAACCCGCCTCGCCTGCCAACCCGGTCGAACTTGATGAAGCCCTGTCACTGCGCCAATGGGCGCACCGCATGATCGGTCTGCAGACAGCGCGTGATCGCCTCTTTCCGAATGGCCTGGTCTCTGACCCCGCCTGGGACATGCTGCTCGACCTGACCCATGCCCGGCTCTCCGGCAAGCGCGTTTCCATTTCAAGTCTTTGCATTGCCTCGCGCGTGCCAGCCACAACGGCATTGCGCCGGATCGGCGATCTTGTCGATGCCGGACTGGCCGCGCGCATACGCGACGAGAGGGACGGACGACGTGTCTTTGTTGAGCTGACGGATGAAGGTCTGGCGCGCATGCATCACTTCCACCAGGCAAGTGAGCCAAATCAACAACACAACGTCCCGACCAGCCAGAAACGCATCGCCTGAGCGTCAAATGATGTTCTTGGGCGCCACAAGGCGCGATAAACTCATGGCCAGCGCATCGACGGAGCCTGGCCATGAGACACCGCTTCCGCATTTCCTGTTTTGCCATTCTCTGCCTGATCATGCCGATAGCGGCGGCGACGCTCGCCCAGGCGGCGCCCATGACAGCGCGCACAAGCGAGGACGTTGCCCTGCGTGTCGCGCCTGACTGGCGCTATGAGCGCGCTGGCATCGTGCCCAAGGGTCGCAAGGTCGAAGTGATCCAATGCCTGCGCGACTTTAGCTGGTGCGAGGTGCGCTGGCGCAGCTTGCGGGGCTGGGCGTCGGCCCAACGCCTGCGGGATAGCCGGGATCGTTTCACTGACGAGCCCCTGCCCTTCTATGGACCCCGACTGGGCCTCAAGACCCATGACTATTATCCCTCAGGCCACGACCCGCATGTGGATTACTATGATGACCGTCAGGGCGACACGCAGGGCCAGTTGCCGGGCCGGGGGGAAGTTTGCTTCCATGAAGATGCTCAATTTCGTGGCGCCACAGCCTGCACCGCTCTGACCAACCGCGTCGTCAATTTCACACCGCGTTGGAACGACCTCATTTCATCAATCAGGCTGGGCCCCAATACAGCGATTGAAGCCTGCGAAAACACCAATATGACAGGCCGATGCTGGCGCTATCGCGGCAGCGTGCCCGATATCGGGAACGCCAATGATCTGATCTCATCCTTCGCGCCAATCAGGGCCCTGTCGCAACCCAGACCTTATTGAGATCGGCCTCAGAGCGACAGCCCGGGAAAATACTGCTTCAATTGAAACGGCGGCAAAAGATATTGCACGGCATGGGTGCTGACATTGCCGCTGTGAATGAAATGCAGGCAAAGGCCGCTCGTATCGATCAGATGCACGCGCTTGTATTTCGTTGAGAGCCGTTCGGCAAAGCGCATGTCTTCATCGCGCGAGATAGGTTCAATCGGAAACTCCGCCCAGGCCTTGCGCTTGTAGAGATAGGAGAAGCCATAGCCGAAATGCGCCATGCTGAAAATCTGGTTATTCGTCTCGTCAAATTGACGCGGCACAATGCCCCCCGGCGCAAACAGGTAATGCAGGCCTGAGCGCTGCAATGCCATGCGATAGCCGAAAGCCTTGTGGCGTTCGTCATAAACGAACCAGCCATGCAGGCTGAGAAAATCGGCCCCGGCCTTCGCCATGACATCCATCATCCGCGCGATATAATTCGGCGCGTAATAATCATCATCGTCGAACTGGACAATCACCTCGCCACGCGCGCGCTCATTCACATAATTGCGCTTCTCGCCAATCGGCATCTTGCGCTCTGGCAAATGGATATAGGTGAAGCGCGGATCATCAAGACCCGAGAGCGTCGGCGAGGGCTCCGGGCTGTCATCCAGCACGATCCACTCGATATTGTCGTAGGTCTGATGCCGCACACAGGCAAGAATGGACGGTAAAAACCTTTCCCGCCCATGGGTCACCGTCATAATCGTCACGCGTTCGCTCATTCCGCCCATACCATCAGCCTGCCGCCATTTGGCACGTGCAGAGTGCCGCTCGCCGACCAACAGGTAAAGTGCTATCCGGCAGCAGGCGCCAGCTCATCAATCCACACGCGGAAATTGGCGAGAAAATTGGGCCCGAATGTATACGTCAGCGGCACATCCGCCGCATCGCGACCATGGGCAATCAACACCCGGCCAAATTGCGGCTTGTTGTTGCGCGGATCAAAGATATACCAGCGCCCGCCGAGATAGACCTCGATCCACGCGGCCATATCCATCGTGCCATGCGGCTCAGGCTGACCGACATCGCTGATATAGCCGGTGCAATAACGCGCCGGAATATTCATGCAACGGCAAAAAGCGATGGCGAGATGGGCGTAGTCACGGCACACACCCACACCCTCCTGATAGGCTTCAAAGGCTGTGCGTGTCGGGCGCGAATGCATGTAGCCGAAGCGGATATGATTGTGCACAAAATCGCAGATTGCCTGCACCCGTCCCCAGCCATATGGCGCAGAGCCGAACAGACGCCACGCCTCTTCGGACAAGCGATCCGTTTCGCAATAACGGCTGCCCAGCAGAAACAGAAGCGTCTCCGATGGCAAATCCTGAACCTGATGCTGCAGGGCATTGAGCTCAACGGGATCGGACTTGCGTTCATCGCGGATGACGCTTTGCGTGCCAAGGGTGAAGCGTCCTGCCGGCGCCACGAGCCGACAACACCAATTGCCATAGCTGTCACGATAGCTCTCGATCGGCACGGGCGGCTCGGTGATGAGATGATCTGGATATTCAAGATCGGCAAAGCGCGATGAATGCACATTCAGCATCACGATCATCGGCGTGGGCGCCGGGAAGTCATATATCAGTTCGCAACCCAGTTGCAGACGCATGGCGTGACTCTCGCTTCGAGGGACGAATCAGCCTCCCACCTGATCCGAAGTCTTGCCGCTAAAAGGTCACGACACGGGGCAGCTTACGCCTATTTGCCCAAGCTCTCAAAGAATCATCCGGATAGCGCGCCACAAAGATTCGCGACGGCCCTCATGGCATTCCTGACTTCAGACGGATCATCTTGCCATCAATGGCAAAATTGCCAAACCCATGATGATGGATCGTCCCGGGATGCTTTTGTGCCGTGTCGCGCCACGCCTTCACGACCTCCAGCACGAAGAGATTGTATTTATTGACCAGTCGCCTGTCGGCGACGCGACATTCGAGATTGACAAAACATTCAGCCACCAGTGGCGGCGTGACCTGCTCGGCGGGAAGGGCTGTCAGGCCAATCGTGGCAAACTTGTCGATATCGCGGCCTGAACAATTGCCGATCTTGACCACTTTGGGCGCCAGCGCCGCAGGCGGTATGGCAATCACGCATTCACGCGTCGCCTGCAAGGCAGCAAAACTGTGATCGCCCCCGCTGACGACGCAAGCTATGAGGGGAGGCTCAAACTCGACCATCATATGCCAGGACATGGTCATGACATTGGCAACACCCTTATGCGCCGTCGTCAGCAAGACCACAGGGCCCGGTTCGATAAATTGATAGACTTTCGCCAAGGGCAGGTCTTTCAGCACCATCCGCTCCTCACAGGTCGCGTCTTCCGGAAAGTCAGGTCAGCCTGATATCGCCCTGCCCGATATCGTCCTGAAAGGGAGAAGGCCCGATGCTTTCACATCGGGCCCTCCCCATCTCGGCCCGTCCATGTTTCATTCGTAATGAAAGGCGGCCTCATCAAGATCGATGGTTGGCAGTTCATCCTTTTCCAGCCAGTAATCCTGCGTGTGCTGCCACTCGGGCTTGTCGCCGCGCTTGGGCAGGAGATGCATGGAGCGCATCAGATAGCCCGGGTTGAAATTCTCCGGATCGATCCATGGCAAGAGCGGCATGTCCTTGTCTTCCGGCCGCAGCGCCACAGTGACGCGCTTGGCGCCGCGCTTTTTCATGTGATTGAGGAGACGGCAAACAAAATCGCCGAGCAGATCGACGCGCAGCGTCCAACTCGCCCGGAAATAGCCAAACACCCACACCATGTTCGGCACGCCGGTAAACATCATGCCGCGATAGGTGACCGTATCGGCAAAATTGAGCGGCTTGCCATCAATCGTGAAGGCAATGTCGCCGAGCACGCTGAGATTGAAGCCCGTTGCCGTGACGATGATGTCGGCTTCGAGCGCCTTGCCGGATTTGAGCAGGACTCCCTTCTCCGTGAAGCGATCAATTTCATCGGTGACGACAGAGGCTTTACCAGAGGCAATGCCCTGAAAAATATCGCCATCCGGCACAAAGGCAATGCGCTGGCGCCAAGGGCGATAAGTCGGTGTGAAGTTCTTGGCAACCTCTTCCGGCGGCAGGAACATGCCGACAGCCGCCAGCAATTCTTCTTTCACGGCCTCGGGTTCTTCAAAAGACCGGCGCGTGAACTCCGCCTGATCAGCCAGCACCTTGCGACGCGTGATCTCATGGATCCAGCTCTCGTCAATCTTGAGCGCACGCAACTGATCGGCAAGCACGTTCTCATTGCGTCCGGGGATGAAATAGGTCGGCGAACGCTGCAACAGGGTGACATGCTTGCAGTCACCCGCAATGGCGGGCGCAACCGTCGCCGCCGTCGCGCCTGATCCGATGATCAGAACATTCTTGTCCTTGTAATTGAGTCCTTCGGGCCAAGTCTGGGGATGAACGATTTTGCCCTTGAACTTGTCCATGTCGCGCCATTCCGGCGTATAACCCTCCGAATGACGGTAATAGCCCTGACACATCCACAGAAAGTTCGCCGTGATGCGGACCTCGGCGCCGTCGGCCTTATGGGCGACAATCGTCCAGAGATTGTCTTTGCTCGACCAGCTGGCAGAGACAATCTGATGCTTGTAGCGGATGTGGCGCGCAAGATCGTTCTCGTCGATCACTTCGCCCATATAGTTCAGGATTTCCTGAGCCGTGGCAATCGGCGCACCCGTCCACGGCTTGAAACGATAGCCGAAAGTGTAGAGATCGCTGTCGGACCTGATGCCGGGATATTTATGCATCCGCCAGGTGCCGCCGAAACTCTCCAGCCCTTCCAGCACCACAAAACTGCGATCCGGGCATTGCGTCTTCAGATGATAGGCCGCGCCAACACCTGAGATGCCCGCGCCGACAACCAGCACATCAAAATGTTCCGTCTTGAGCGCGCTTGTTGGCCTTGTGAGTGTGTCCGTTTCCGTCATGGCTTTCCCTCTTCTTATTTGCACGGGCTTTTTGCCGCCTGAACGTCAATTATAGGGTGAACACCCTAGATCTGCCGCTATGTCATTCTGGGTGATGCGGCCTTAACGTCAATGATTATCTGAAATGACGTCATGTCAAATTGACGCAGAGATGCCCCCCGGGACGAATGATAATCCATTATTGATCCAATATTCAGAAAAGGCTGACTTCAAGCCTGACGACAAACAGAACCGGCCCCCATGCGGACGGCAAGGAAAACGGCCCATGACGGCTCTGGCCCCGATGGGCGACTGCGGTCGCATCGCGCGCAGGCGCCGCCAGCAGGAGAGCTGGCGGCGTGTCTGCTTCGTCATGGATCAGGCGTTTGCGCCCGCGTCAATCACGCCAGATCGAAACGATCCGCATTCATGACCTTGGTCCAGGCGGCGATGAAATCCTCAACGAACTTCTGCTTGTTGTCGTCCTGCGCATAGACTTCGGCATAGGCGCGCAGGATCGAGTTTGATCCGAACACCAGATCCACGCGGCTCGCCGTCCATTTGACGCTGTCCGTCTTGCGATCGCGGATCTCATAGAGATTGTTACCCGCAGGCTTCCACGCATAAGCCATGTCGGTGAGGTTGACGAAAAAGTCGTTCGTCAGCACGCCGACCCGATCCGTGAAAACACCCTGCTTGGTCCCGCCATGATTGGTGCCGAGAACCCGCATGCCCCCGACAAGCACGGTCATCTCCTTGGCTGTCAGACCCATGAGCTGTGTGCGGTCGAGCAACAGCTCTTCAGCACTCACCACATAGTCCTTTTTCAGCCAGTTGCGATAACCATCGGCAACAGGTTCGAGCGGCTCGAAGGAGTCGGCATCCGTCATGTCCGGAGTGGCATCACCCCGACCTGGCGCGAAGGGAACGCTCACCTTGAAGCCGGCGGCCTTCGCCGCCTGTTCGATGCCGACATTGCCGGCCAGCACGATGACATCGGCAAGGCTTGCACCTGCTTTTGCCGCGATGGGTTCGAGCACGGCGAGCACCCTGGCAAGACGCGCCGGTTCATTGCCTTCCCAGTCCTTTTGCGGGGCCAGACGGATGCGCGCACCATTGGCGCCACCCCGCATGTCCGAGCCGCGGAACGTCCGCGCACTGTCCCAGGCGGTGGCGACCATTTCACCAATCGTCAATCCGCTCGCCGCGATCTTCGCCTTGACCGCATTCACCTTGTATTTGGTGCGCCCGGCGGGAACCGGGTCCTGCCAGATCAGATCTTCCCTGGGCACATCGGGTCCGAGGTAGCGGACTTTCGGCCCCATGTCGCGATGCGTCAGCTTGAACCAGGCGCGGGCGAAGCAATCATTGAAATATTGCGGATCGGCCATGAACTTTTCGCAGATGGCGCGATAGGCCGGATCCATTTTCATCGCCATGTCGGCGTCCGTCATCATGACATTGCGACGGATCGTCGGATCGCTGGCATCGACCGGCTTGTCTTCTTCCTTGAGATTGACCGGCTCCCACTGATGGGCACCTGCCGGGCTCTTGGTCAGCGCCCATTCATAACCGAACAGCAGATCGAAATAGCCCATGTCGAAACGCGTGGGATGTGTTGTCCAGGCACCTTCCAGGCCGGACGTCACGGCCTTGCTCGCCTTGCCGTCCATCTTCGGATTGGCCCATCCCATGCCCTGCATCTCAAGGCCCGCCGCTTCCGGATTGGGACCCAGCAGGCTGGCATCACCATTGCCATGCGTTTTGCCGACCGTGTGGCCGCCCGCCGTCAGGGCAACGGTTTCCTCGTCATTCATCGCCATGCGCCTGAATGTCTCGCGAACTTCAAGCGCTGTCTTGAGCGGATCGGGCTTGCCGCCAACGCCTTCCGGATTGACATAGATCAGGCCCATCTGCACGGCGGCAAGCGGGTTTTCAAGGGATTGCGGGTCTTCATCGTTCTCATAACGATCACGCCCCAGCCACGCCTTTTCCGAGCCCCAATAGACGTCCTTTTCCGGATGCCAGATATCCTCGCGCCCGAAGCCGAAACCGAAAGTCTTGAGCCCCATGGACTCATAGGCAATCGTGCCGGCCAGGAGGATGAGATCGGCCCAGCTGATCCTGTTGCCGTATTTCTTCTTGATCGGCCACAACAGACGCCGCGCCTTGTCGAGATTGACATTATCGGGCCAGGAATTCAGCGGCGCAAAACGCTGATTGCCGGTGCCGCCGCCACCACGCCCGTCGGCGATGCGATAGGAGCCGGCCGCGTGCCAGGCCATGCGGATCATCAGGCCGCCATAATGACCCCAATCCGCCGGCCACCAGTCGCGGCTGTCGGTCATCAGGGCATGCAGGTCTTTCTTCAGCGCCTTGACGTCGAGCTTCCTGACCGCGTCGCGATAGTTGAAGCCCGCGCCCATCGGATTGGTCTTGGCATCATGCTGATGCAGGATGTCGAGGTTCAGCGCCTTGGGCCACCATTCCATGTTCGACATGCCGACCTCTGTCGCGCCGCCATGCATGACGGGGCATTTGCCTTTGCTCATTTTAAGTCTCCCTGAAAAGCCGCAGCGCCCGCCCGTTATGGTCAGGCCTCATATAAGAATGACTCTAAGTTGATGGGGCGATGACGTCAAG
>Ga0209066_10000357_pt1 | contig 67861 bp, 49 predicted proteins | sample All_14_2_FD_187198 | JGI IMG/M metagenome (GOLD analysis project Ga0209066, IMG submission 187198) | Freshwater microbial communities in response to fracking from Pennsylvania, USA - Allegheny Zone_MetaG_DW_15 (SPAdes) (version 2) ...
GGCCTGGGGCGCGGGGGCCGCACGGGGGGCCTATGAAACGGCCCTGGATTTCGCCCTGAACACCGAAGTGAACGGCAAACTCCTGGTGAACCACGAATGGGCCCAGGCCATGCTGGCCGAAATGTACAAGAACCTCAGCCTGGCCCGGCTGGCCTACACCGAATCCAATTACGCCAACGGCCTGTACGGCATGTTCAGAACCATCCAGCTGAAACCGGTCTACTACTATCTCACGTTCATGCCCAAAGCGATCCTCGACCGTTTCGCCGCCCCCTTGATGAACCTGGTCCAGGCCACCTGGCTGTTCCGGAAAATCCACCTGGACGGGCAGACCGACGAAGAGTTTCACCGCACCGCAGGCTGGGGTTCCCTGGCCAAGTTCAGCGGCACGGACCTGGGCGTCCGGAACTGCCACATGGCCCTGGAGATGATGGGCCAGGCCGGCCTGCGCCACGACAACCGGGCGGAGAAAATGCTGAGGGATTCCAAGCTGCTCCAGATCTACGAGGGAACAAACCAGCTGAACCGGCTGAACATGTTCAAATGCCTGGTGGGCCGGAATCACCCCCGGGCCAGGGTCTTCGAGATGGAGTGACGGGATGGCCTTCCAAGAAAAAAACATTGATTTTTGATTCAAATCAGGCCATGCAGTCAAAGCACGGATGAAGAACAAAACGTGGCCACCCTTCGTTGTTCTTCTTAATCACATTTACCATTCATTCGCCTTTTGATGTGCGACAGGAGTTTTTCATGATCATACTTCTTTTCAAACTGGCCTTTTATCTCGTCCTGCTTCACGCCCTCTGGTACGCGGCCAGCCGGATCATCACCCGGCGCAACCCTCCGTCCGAACGGGAGATCAAGGCCTTTAACCAGGCTGAAAAGGATATCTTCGGCCTGGACGCCGTGAAAGACATCCTCGAACAGCCGACAATCCGGATCTCTGGGGAAACGGTCAGCCTGACAATTCTGGCCCGTGAACCGGGCAAGCCCACCCTGGTGTTCATCCCCGGAACGTCGGTCTACGCCCAGCTTTACACGGGCTTTCTCAAAGCCATGTACGACGAGGGGTTCAACGTGGTGTCCTTCGACCCCAGGGGCCATGGACGAAGCGGAGGCCCCCGGGGAGACTACACCTTTGGCGGCATCGTGGACGACGCCCTGGCGGTCTGCGCCTACGCCCGGGAACGGTTCGGAGACAACGTGGCCATCGCCGGCAGCAGCCAGGGAGGCATGGCGGCTTTCTACGCCGCGGCCCGGGACAATTCCCTGAAAGCCGCGGTCTGCCACAACCTGGCCGACCTCAACGGCCGTGACAATCTGGTGCTGGCCCGGTTCACCATGCCGGCACCCCTCACACCCCTGGCCCTCAAGGTTCTTGATTTTTACAAGGACTTCGCCTTTCCCTCGGCCCTTTACCTGGACCTGACCCGGGAGTTCCTGCCCGACGGACGTGACGCCGCCGGTTTTCTCAGGAAAGATCCCCTGGCCGTCACCTGGTTCACGTTCCGCGCCCTCCGCTCCCTGGTGATGACGCCCCTCCCGAAACCGGTCGAAACCATCACCGTACCCGTGATGGTGGTCCACTCCGACAGGGACCACATTTTCCCCCAGGATTACGTGGAGGACCTCTACCGACGGCTGAGCTGCCCCAAGGAATTTCTCCTTTTAAAGGACAGGGAACACCTGATCATGACCAACAACGTGGACGAGGTCGCCCCTTCCGTGGCAGCCTGGCTGAAAAAAACCATGGAACAGGCCTAAGTGAATCCGGTTCAGATCTATCCGGGAATCTACCGGGTCCGACTGCCCCTTGCCGGAAAGAAACCCGGGCCGGTGAACGTCTACCTGTTCAAAGGAAAGGACAGCGTGGCCCTTCTCGACACCGGGACCATCGCCACCTGGCGGTATCTTGAAGACCGCCTGAAGACCATCGGAATGGGGTTCCGGGACATCGACCGGATCGTGATGAGCCACGGCCACGTGGACCATTACGGAGCCGCCCGGAGAATCCTGGACCTGGGAGGCGGCAAGGCCATGGTCTATGCCCATCCTGCGGACACCCAGGCCATCGAGACGGGCTCCGACGTGCCCGCCTCGGCCTACCGGCGTTTTCTCCGGCTCACAGGCACACCCCTTCGCTACCATCTGGGCATCGTTCCCATGTTCTTTCTGTTCCGGATGCGCATGGGACGGGGCTGTCCCGTCCATGTCCCGTTGAGGGACGGCGACAGCCTGGGCCTGGGGGATTACAGGGCCACGATCATCGAAACACCGGGCCACACCCGGGGATCGGTGTGTTTTCATCTGGAACGGGAAAAGCTCCTGTTCGCCGGAGACCACATCCTGCCCCACATCACGCCCAACGCCTTTCCCATGCTGGAAACCGACGGACCGCCCAGACGGAGCAGCCAGAAGGAATTCTACGAATCCCTTGAAAAAATCGAACGCCTGGGCCAGCTCACCGTCTTTCCGGCCCACGGCCAGATTATCGGAAATTTCTCGAAGATCCACGCCATGTACAAGGCCAGTTTTTTCCAGCGGCAGCAGGCCATTCTCGATACGATCAGGCGTCACCCGGACCAGACGGTTTACACCATGGCCCTGGGGCACTTTCCGGAAATCCGCCAGTCCCGCCGTTTTCTGCTTGAACTGTACCTCGCCATCGCCGAGGTATTCACCCATATCCAGGTTCTCGAAAGCCTTGGCCGTGTCCGGACACGTTTCGACAACCACATTCTACGAGTGGAGTACACCCCATGAAAATCCAGAGAATCAAAGACCGGTGCGACCTGTGCATGCTCTGTGTGCGGGAATGCGTGTCCGGCGCATGGAGGACCGTGAACGACGAACCGTTCATGGCCGCCCCCGAACTCTGCAACCGTTGCGGTCACTGCGTGGCGGTCTGCCCCAAATCCGCCATTTTCCATGAAGCCCTGGACTACGACCAGGTGACCCGGGTCGACCGGGACCTTGTGAAACCAGAGGTCTACAGAGAAATCGCCCTGTCCCGCCGCAGCATCCGCCAGTACCGGAAAGATTCGGTGCCACGGGAAATCCTGGAAGAGATCCTCGACGTTTCAAGCCATGCCCCCACGGCCAGCAACGGGCAGAACGTGTCCTACACCGTGATCCAGGACAGAAAAATTCTGAGCGGCATCTCGGATCAGGTGTTCGGCTTCAGCAAGAGCCTCTACGCCAGGACCCGCAAAGGTCTGGGCAAAAGCATCTACACCGTGCTGAAGCGGTTCTACCCCGAGGGGATCAGCCGGTACCTGGACCCCATGGACCACTACATCGCCGAAGCGGACAAGGGAAGGGACTACATCCTCCACAACGCGCCGGTTCTGGTTTTGATCCACGGGCCGAAAAAAGGCAGTTTCGTGAACGAGAACTGCAACATCGCCGCCACCCACATCATGAACTACGCCCACAGCCTGGGCCTGGGTTCCTGCTACATCGGGTTCCTGGTGCTGGCCCTGGCCCATTCCGCGTCACTCCGTCGGAAGGTGGCAGTGCCCAAGGACCGGAAAGTCTACGCCTGTCTTGTTCTCGGTTACCCGGCTTACCGGCACGCCTTTACCGCCTCCCGGAAAAAACCCCAGATCCGATGGATGATCGGCCATGAATGAACACACCGTGTCCCTGTACAAAAAGACCCTGGATGTCATGGGCGGCTGCGTGGACGAGGTGTTCCTTTCAGCTCCGCGCATCGCCCGGCCGTTCAAAAAACCCCGGAACATAGGCCGGGCCGAGTACGAGCGGCAGGTGGATTTCTATTTCGAAAACGGAGTCGTGGAAAACCCCACGGGGTTCTTTACGGTATCCGACGAGGTCCCGGAACACCGGGTTGTGGAAGACAAACCCTACAAAGACGGACGGTTCCAGGTGCTGTCCTGGGATAGCGTTTACCAGGTGAAAAATCCGCTGATCCGGGACCGCTACCTGTCTTTTCCCGAAAACAGGACAGGCTACCTGGTGCGGTGGGTCCATCCCGAACCTCCGGGTAAAACCGTGCTCTGTCTCCACGGCTACATGCTGGGGGAACCGGATCAGGCCCACCGCATGTTCCATGTGGAAAAGCTCTACGCTATGGGGCTCGACGTGGCCCTTTTCATCACCCCGTTCCACTGGAGACGGGCTCCCGCGTCCCGGCTTCTCCGGGGCATCTTTGTCCAGACGGACGATGTGGTCATGTCCTTGGAGGCCATGGGCCAGAGCATGGCCGACCTCCACACCGCCCGTCTTCTCCTGGAAAAACTCGAAGCTGGCGCCATCGGTTTCATCGGTGCCAGCCTGGGCGGGTACAACGCGGCCCTTTACTCCTGCCTTTCGGACCGTCACGCCTTCGCCGCCATGATGGTTCCGGCGGTGAATTTCTCCAAACCCTACGGCCCGGCCTTTGCCCGGCTGCCATTTGAGATCGAACCCTCGTTCATGGAAAAAATCGTGAAAGTCTGGGAGCTTCCCTCACCCCTGAACCACCGGCCGAAACTCGATACAGACCGGATGCTGTTCGTGGCCTCCCGGGGCGACCGGCTCTGCCCCTTCGAGTACCTGGTGGAACTCCAGAAACGCTGGAACTTCAAGAACTACCGCTATATGACCGGCGGGCACTGGCTGATCTTCAACGAACGGGTCCGGGGCAGGGCCTGGTATGGTTTTCTGGGGGAGATGGGTTTTATCGAAACAACCAGACATTTGCTTTGACTTCAGGCCCCCAGATCCTTTATTATAAATCATACATTGACCACCGTGTCGGCCGTTCGTTGTTTGGCATCGAACACACATTCTCATTCCAGGGAAACCGAAACCCTCATTTGCGACTGCCTGACCTGAATCGCAGCGTTTTCGCCTGACCTCGGATCTTCACTTTGTCTGTGACACATACCGGAACACGACCGGGCCCTTTAGCTTTACGAACCATCGCTATTTCAGGAGGTAACGCCATGGTTGAATCAAGCAGACTTTACAAGAGAAAATCCGTATCCATCCCCGTGATGTTCCTTCCGGACGAGTTCCCCATCGTGGCATCCCATACGGAAGCCCTTCCCATGACGCCTTTCGGGACCATCGCCAGGGAATCTTTCGGAGCGTCCACAAAAAACACCAGCGCCGAGGGCCTCTGCCTGGTGACGGAAAAGAAACTGGAACCGGGAACGGAAATCGAGATCAGGATGGTGGATTTCAAACCCATTCCCATGGGGTCGGAATCCATGGCCCAGTGCCAGGCCAAAGTGGTCTGGTGCATCCCCGTGGGCCAGACCGCCATGGGAAAATGCTACGAGGTCGGGGCAAGGAAAACATGCCAGAACGACCTTCCCATCCTCAACCTGGGCAGCCGGCATTTCGCCAGCCTGAAGTGCATGTGACAGGGGGTTTGCCAGATCTTCGGGACATGGAAACGGGGATGGAATGGGAAAGGCTCGGAGACGTGTGTCCACGCCGTTTATGAGATGCTCCGAAACGGCGCGGACACACGACAATCATTCAGGAAGTCTGGCCAGCCGTCAAGCTGCGCCCGAACAGACACTGATCAGGGCTGACAATCTGTCGAACTGCTCTTTGGTCATTTTTCCGAAAGAGACGCCGATCCGCTTCATGGCCTCTCCTGTTTCAGGATCGTTGGGGTCAAGGGTCCGGTCCGAAACGATCCGGCATTCCAGATCATCCAGATTCACGCCTTTGTCCGCCATGATCACGGCCACGTCGATCAGAGCGTTACGGTCGTCCTCTTTTTCGTCACAGACAAAGGCCAGGCCGCCCCGGCTGATGTCCACAATGCGGATGTTCCGGATTCCCTTGTCTCCGGACACGGACAGAAAATTGTCCAGGGTCCTGACCCTGGGTTCGTGACGCCTGTCCAGATGGCGGACCAGAATGGTTTCCAGGTTTTTATAGGAAAAAGGTTTCTGGAGAAAGCCGTGAACACCCCTTGCCATCAGGTCGTCCACCGATTCATCCTCGGATTGTCCGCTGCAGACGATGACTTTCACCCCGGGCCTTGCCGCCGTGAGGAGGTCGAAAATCTCCGGCCCTTTCATGTCCGGCATGTCCATGTCCATGAGTACGAGGTCGAAACGGACGCCGGGGTCGTTGGCTGCGTCCACGGCACTCTGGCCTGTGGCCGCCTCGATGACCGAGTATCCCATTTTCTCCATCATGGCCCTGCCCACCTCCATGACGATATCCTCGTCTTCGATGAGCATCACCACGCGGCTCACTGCGTCCACGTTGTGGTCTTTCTGAATTTCCATGATCAGGAACCTGTTGTTTTAGAATTATTCACGGTTGACGAACCAGCCGAAACCGCAGTATGGACCCGTTTCCTTTTGTTTGACCCGATCGGTCGCCGGCTGTTACGGTTCATCGAATACGAAGCACGCTTTCATTTAAGCATCGGCTCCATCAGCATTTTTCTTTATCTCATTTTCACGGTTTCTTCTCAACAGATCTTTCATGATATCCATCAAACGGTCCAGGGCCACCGGTTTTGAAAGGTAGGCGTTTGCTCCGGCCGCAAGGCATTTTTCCCGGTCGCCTTTCATGGCCCTGGCCGTGAGGGCTATCACCGGAGTATCCTTGAACCGATCATGGCGCCTGATGAACTCCATGGCTTCCACACCTCCCATGCCCGGCATGAGGAGATCCATGATCACCAGATCCACATCCCCTTCCCGCTCGAGAATCTCAAGCCCCTGGTCTCCGTTCCGGGCCACGAGAATGGTCAGCTGATCGTTTTCGAAGCAGTGGATCAGGGCATAGACGTTTCTCATGTCCATGTCCACAATGAGAATCTTGCTCCCGGCCAGTTCTCGGTGAGCGGCCGCAAGCTCCACGTCCTCCTGTCCTTTTTCCACCAAAGGCGGCGCAACAGCCGTATCCTGGCTTTCCAGGACGTTCTCTTCCCCGTTATCCCCAAACACGTTTGGGATGATGAAAACAAAGGTGCTTCCCACGTCCACCTCACTGTGGAGCAGGATCCCCCCGCCCATCAACCGGACCAGCTCCCGTGAAATAGAGAGGCCAAGCCCTGTTCCCCCGTATTTCTTTCCAATGCTTCTGTCCGCCTGGCAGAAGGCCTCGAACACCGCGTCATGCCGGTCTTCCGGAATCCCCGTCCCCGTGTCCTCCACCTTCACCATGAGAGATTTTGCCGGTTCGCCCTGGATCTGAAGCTCCGGGGGAAAATGTTCCGGCACGGAAAAAACAATTTTCACATGACCTGAAACGGTGAATTTCACCGCGTTGGACACCAGGTTCTTGAGAACCTGATCCAGCCTCTTCAGATCCACAAAAAGGGCGTCCGGGGTGTTCGCCCGGATGTCCGTGACGAGGTCGATCCCTTTTTCCCTGCATATATCGGAAAAATTCAGCCTGATCCGCCGTTCGATGTCCGCCAGCCTGGCCTGGACAGGCAGGAGTTCGAGCCGGCCGGCCTCGATCCGGGAAAGGTCCAGGATGTCGTCGATAAGGTTGAGCAGGTCCAGGCCGGCCATATGGATGGTCTGGGCGAACTCGATCTGCCTTTTAACCAGATTGCCCTGGCGGTTTTCCGAAAGGAGGCGGGAGATCAGGAGGATGCTGTTCAGGGGCGTCCTGAGTTCATGGCTCATGTTGGCCAGAAATTCCGACTTGTGACGGCTGACGCTTTCCAGACTCCGGGTTTTCTCGATCAGCTCGGCCTGGATTTTTTCAAGCTCCAGGTTCTTCTCCCTGACCGCGTCTTTCTGCTGCTCGAGGTAATAACTCCGTTCCTCCAGAGCCGTGTTGATCCGGATCAGTTCCTCTTCCTTGGCCATGAGCTGACGTTCGGACTTCTGGAGCTTTTCAGCCTGTTCCTTGAGGTCTTTGTTGATCAGGTTCAGTTCCTGTTGCTTCTGTCTCAGATCGTCGGCCTGTTTCACCGTTTTGTCTAACAGCTCTTTCATCCTGAGCCGTGACACCGCCGAGAACAGGGCGATGGCCACGCTTTCGGAAACCAGATCCAGAAAATCCAGGTCCTTTTCGGAAAACCTGCCATGGACAGCCAGCTCCACCACACCCTCCACCCGGCCCTCACGGACAAAGGGAAAAGCCATCACCGAGGCCAGCCTGATTTCGGCGACCAGAGCCTGGGCATCGAGAAAGTACCCGGGGCAGTCGGAAAACACGATTTTGCGTTTTTCCCTCATGACCTGTCCCACAAGGCCCTCTCCCGGATCTATGGAAAGGGGCGGAGTCCTGTGGGCCGACAGGGCGAAACCGCTGTAGAGTTTCAACCGGTCGTCCTTTCCGTCCCGGACGTAAAAGGCCCCCACGGAGGCTTTGAAACAAAGACAGAAAAAGGAAAGAACGTGACGGCTCAGGTCGTCCAGGGTCTTGTCTCCCCGGAGAATCTCGTTCAAATCGGCCTGGAGGGTTTTCTGGCGGGCCTGGATACGTCCCTGTTCGTGGGTTTCCCTCAGCCTGTCGACCATCCCGTTGAGGGACAGGGCGAACAGGTCGCTGGGACCCTTGACAGCCACTTGGGCGTGGAAATCTCCGGAGGCCAGGGCCTGCATGGCCCTGGCCGCGTCTTTCAGCGATTCGGTCATCCGTTTGAGGGAATGGCCCAGCTCGTCGTTGGCCGACCTCAATTCGATGTCGGTGGTGTAATCCCCTGCGGCCAGGTCCATGGCCAGCCGGGCCGTCTCTTTCAGAAACTCCACCACCCGCCTGAAATTCCGGACAAACTGGCCCATTTCATCGTCCGGACAGTCGATCTCCACCAGGGCCAGGTCTCCCATAGCCACTTTTTCAGCCCAGTCCCCCAGGGCCGAGACAGGCTGGGTGATCTTTCCGGCCAGAGCCACAGCAAGGCCTGCCATCACCACGGCAAGAATGGCCGCCAGAAAAAAAAGAGCCGCCCAGACCTTGTCTTTCATGGCATAGACGTCTTTCCCCTCCATTTCAGCCACAATCATGAAAGGGACTCCCAGAACGGTCAGAGGGGAGCTGACCCAGAACATGGTCGTCCCATCCTCCGTGGCCTGACGGTTGAGCCCCGAATGGAGGTCCTCCTTCCCCCAGACCTCTCTGGTTTTTCCCACGGCCAGATCCCATGGCGTCAGGGCTTTTTTGACCGTACGTTTCCCCTTGTCCGTCCTCAGCCGTCCGTCGATACCGCAGAGATAAAGATCGAAGGTCTGGCCGAGGTCGGCGTGTACGCCCACCACCCGGTTCAAGCCTTCCACATCGAAACGCACAGCCAGAAGGCCGATGGTTTCGCCATTCACGCCTGACAAGTTCTTGACCATATGGGCCACGGGAACGTTTTCGCCGCCCTGGGGTGCGTACTCGTAATCGGAAAAAACGACCCGGTCGGTGTTCATGGCGGTTTTAAGGGCCCCGGAAAACAAGGTGTCGTAATATGTTTTTCCGAAAAGGTCGGAGCCTTTGGCAAGACCTCCGTTTTTGGAGTAGGTGACCACTCCCCGGGTATCGATCATGAACAGGTCCCGGTAGGATTCGGGCTTAAGGTGCTGGGGGAGAACCGTGATCTCGAATTCGTCACGGATATCTTCCGGCGTTCCGTAAATTTCGTGAGACGAAGAGCGCTCCCCAGCCTTTTCAGAATCGACGCTGTCCATCATGGCCCGGGTGATCCTTCGGCCCGAAAGGGCTTGGAACGCCATGGACATATCCTCGAAATAATGCTCCACATCATGTTTCATGGACGCGGCCAGACTCCGCATGAGCCTTTCCGTCTGGTCTTCGGTTTGGGCTTTCAAAAGCATGTGGCCGGCGAGAACCGTCAGGCCGAGGGGCAGCAGGGCGAACAGCACGAACCAGAGGACAAGGCGGTTTCCCATCCCCAGTATCGTCCGCTTTTCCGGGGATTTCACCCGGTCCTGACCCTGTCTGCCTGTCCCGTTCATCGTTCGGTCTCTTTGCCCCCTAAGCCGCTGTCTTTCGTTTCACCCATCAGCCCCCGGTAAACGGCCGCTTCCGTGGCTACAGCCACCCGTTCTTCAATCTGTTCGAGAAAATGGACCCGTTCCCTTGGAAAGGGATGAAATCCACCCGCCTCAAAAACAGCTGTCACACGGCCTTTTCTCTCAAAAGGAAAAATCAGGATATGGGAAGGCTTGGAAAACCCCAGTGCCGATTTGACCACAAGGCCCGTGTCCCCGGGTGTGTCCAAGGTCATCATTCTCCGGCTGCGGACAGCCTGTCCCACCAGCCCCTCTCCAACGGGAAAAACCTTGGACAAAAGGTCGGAACCATCCGCCGCAAAGGTTCCAACAGCCCGGACCATCCCGTCCCTTTCGTCCACGTAGTAGAACAGCCCGACTCCGGCTCCCATCACGTCGCAGAGGTAGGACACCAGCCGGGAGGCCAGAGCCCCGAGATGCTCTTCTTCCCTCAGGATATCCGAGACCATCATCTGCCGGGTCTTGTTGCGGCTCTGTTCCTCGATTTCACGTTTGCTGATCTCCAGGTCCTCGTTGATCCGCCTGAGTTTTTCCTCCGCTTCGGTGCGCCTGGCGATGTCCGCGGCCAGATATTCGTTGATGCCGTTGATGGCCTCCACCATGAAATCAAGGATATCTTTATTTTCCGAGCTTTTTCGTTCCAGACTGAGACGAACATCGAGTTTGTTGATGTCGAGGGTTCTGAAAAACTGGGCGATACGGGTGAGATGTTTCATGATCAGGTGGTGGAAAATGATCAAGATACACATGGACAGGATGGAGATCTCCACCACTTTCATCAGGATCGTGGAGAACGCCTGGCGGATAACGTTGTCCTTGATCCAGTCAAGCCCGGCGTAAACCGTAAGGGTTCCCATGGCCATCCCGCCTTCCAGCCCTTCCCTGTTCAGGGTATAACTTTTTTCTATGAATCTTCTGTCATGGATATCCCCGAGGGTGACGATGGGCCGGCCCTGGCTGCCGGTCACATCCCTTATCTCGGCCTTGACGATGGAAGGAAGATTCAGGAGCCCCTGGATCTGGGTTTCCATCTGCTGGGTGTCATAGGACCACAGGCTGGCTGCGATGGGGGCCAGATAGCTCCGTTCGATCTGGCTGAAAACGTCCTGGACTTTTCGCATGTCCCTTCGGTAAAGTTGATACAACTGGAACCCTGAGGCCAGAAAGGTAAAAAGGGCGCTGGAAAGAAGAATGTAGAGAAGCAGGACAAAGGACAGGCGGTTGCTTGTGATGTTTGTTTTGATTCTGTACACCATAGATCGTCGCCGCCATGGATGTGAGTCTGTTTGTCTGCCAGGGAATACTAAAGGGCTTCGCCGCAGCGGGCGATGAAGCCGTCCACCCTGCTCAGGACATCATGGGTAAGAGCGCCGAATTGCAGGTGAAGCAGATCGGGTTCCAGCCCCTGTTTCCCGGAAAAACCCGAACCGTTCCCGGACGTGAGAATCCGGAAAGGAACCCCCGGAATCATCAGGCCGGCCGGTTCCGACACAAGGGCCAGTTCACCCCAGCCTGTAAAAGACCAGGACACGGAATCAACGGGACCTATGGCGGCCCCTGACCGGCTGATATCCACCAGGGTGTTCTTCACTGTTTCCCGGCTTCCGGACAGCAGAACGTGACCATCTTTCACCCGATAGCGTTTTTCCTTCCTCCGTTCGATGAGCTTTCGCATATTCATAGCCAGCTCTCCGAAACTGTAGGGTTTCTGCATGAAAACCTGGGCTCCCGCCTTGATCATGGCCTCGCCCCGGCCATCCACGGAGTAACCGCTGCACACGATCGCCTTGAGGTCCGGGCAGATCTCCTTCAGCCTGGGGTAAAGCTCATCCCCTTTGATATCGGGGATCTCGATATCGATCATGGCCAGGTCGATCCTGTCTTTCATCCGTTCCGCCATCTCCAGCGCGGCCAGGCCCGTTGCGGCCGCGAAAGGTTTGTACCCCAGCCGTTTCAGCATGGTGACGGCCAGATCCCGGACACAGTCATCATCGTCGATCACCAGAACGGTTCCCGTGACCTCCTCGAGGGTTTTTCCAGGATCTGTGAAAACCCTGGCCGGCCTGTAGGACGAAACCGGCAGGTACACCGACACCGTGGTCCCCTCCCCGGGCGCCGTCTGAACACCGATCCACCCCCCGTGGCTTGTCACGATGCCCTGGACCGCGGCCATGTCAAGACCCCTTCCCTGAAACTTGGTGGAGAAAAAAGGTTCGAACATCCTGTCGGCCACGTCCCTACTCATGCCCACCCCGTTGTCCCGGATCTCCAGACAGGCCACATGGGCCTGTCCCGCCATGCCCCGGGCTCCCCGCCGGTCTCCGCCCCGGATAAAACGGGTCCTCACCCAGATCCGCCCCGAATCCCCCACGGCCTCCACAGCGTTGTTCATGATGGCCGAAACCACCATGGACATCTTGTTTTCATCGGCGTCGATGAGCATACTTCCCGAATCCAGGTCCGAATCCACCGCGATACTTTCCGGAGCCCTGAAGGCTTTACTGAGGCAGCTGGAAACCAGCCCGTTCAGTTCCACCTGTCCCTGGCTGCTGTTTCCTGTCCTGGCATAGGCCAGAAGCTTGTCGGTGAGGGCTGTCATCCGTTTCACCGATTCGAAGACCATGGCGCTGAACCGGCTCACGCTGGCATTGTCCGGGAAGTCCATCCGTAAGAGTTCCACATGGCCGGTGATGATGTTGAGGGTGTTGTTGAACTGGTGGGCGATACCACCGGCGAGGTCGGACAGGGCCCGGTTGATCCGGCGGGTTTCCGCCGTTCCGCAGGCGGCGTTTTGCCGCTTCAGCCTGGAACGCTCGACGAAAAAGGAAATTTTCTTCTTCATCATCAGGGGATCCACGGGGCGCAGCAGAAAATCAACGGCTCCCATATCGTAACAGCGGGGAGCCTCTTCGGCCCTTTCCCTGTCCGCCATGACCATCAGGGGAACGTCCCTGACCAGGTCGAGGTCACGGAGGCGTGCCACGGCTTCAAGGCCCCCTTCATGTGAAAAATCCCGATCCACGATCAACAGGGCCACGTCTTCCGTTTCAAGTATTTCCCGCACCTTTTCGACGGAACCCACCGGAACCAAAAGAAATCCACTATCACCCGCAACGCTTGCAAATATCTCCGTGTCATCGCTTCGTGCCGAAGCGAGAAGCACAACCGGCTCCTGATGTTTTTCACGGATCGTGTTCTGTTCTGTCATGAGGCGCCTGATTATTTTGGTCGATCACCTGACTGGCCGTCCGCCCCGGACTGAGGGAAATGGCTATCCGCCCCGGAAACCAAACAGCCTGCCCTTTGCCTTCGGGAAAAGCCGGTCCTGTGGAAAAAATGAGCTGTCTGGCCAACAACCAAGATGTTGACCGTTACTGCCGGTGTGATTCCTGAATTGGTCTAACTATATGATAATTTACAAATATCTAGACCACAGATCCCTGAAAAACACAAGACAAAATCCCGTCAGGCCAAAGTGTTCCCTGGAAAAAACAGCGATTTAGGCGTTGCAAATTCATTTTTTTTGTGTGAGATTAAAACAAGTTACGATCCCAAAAGTATTGTCCAGATCATCATGATTTCAATCCGGCAAGTGGATGTGGTGTGTTGGCATGCGGAGCCTGTTACGAAAAAACCGACAGGAGCGGACAGGTGATCACCGGGGTCGGGGTGAAAAACTTTTTTTCTACCGAACGTCACAGAAAAAACACCGGGCCGGGGAAGGAAAACCCTCATCCGGAAAAACCGGACAGACATCGCAGGCCATGACCGTAAACGACAGTCCAGACCAGAAAGACAAGGAACCCTGGCTCGTGATCCTCGACCACAGAAGGGATCACGCCTGCGCCGTATCCCAAGCCCTCAGAGAAAAAGGGTATGCCTGTTCCTTTGTTTCATCTTCCGGAACAGAAGCAAGTGAAGACTCCCATCTCAACCCTGAAATGATCCTTGTGGGAAAATCACGGACCCAACCCGGCGTTCTTTCATATGACGAACTCCCCCAAAACCTGAAGACCCTGACCGACGACCTGAACCGCATCAACCAGACCCTCAGGCTCCGGGACCCCAATCCCGAAGACGAACTCCGGGAAGCCAACGAGAAACTCTTGAAAGCCATCGAAAGGGCCAACGAGATGGCTGTGAAGGCCGAACTGGCCAACATGGCGAAAAGCGAATTCCTGGCCAACATGAGCCATGAAATCAGGACGCCCATGAACGGCGTCATGGGCATGGCCGATCTTCTCCTCGGCACGGACCTGGACGAGGAACAGCGGAACTACGCCGACCTGATCCAGGAAAGCGCCGCAGCCCTTCTCGTGATCATCAACGACATCCTGGACTATTCCAAGATCGAAGCCAAGAAAATGGATCTGGAACACATCGACTTCGACCTCCGGAGCATGGTCGAAAGCGTGGGGGAAGTCCTCTCCATCAAAGCCAGCGAAAAAAACCTGGAATTTTCCCTTCTGATCTACCAGAAAGTGCCGGTTTTCGTGAAAGGCGATCCGGGAAGGATACGCCAGATCCTCATGAACCTCTGCGGCAACGCCATCAAATTCACCGAAAAAGGCGAAGTCTTTCTCACCGTGTCCCTGGTGTCCGAAGACGAAAACCGGGCTTTGATCCGTTTCGACGTGGAAGACACGGGAATCGGCATTCCGGAACACATCGTGCCCACCCTGTTCGAATCCTTCAAACAGGCCGACGCCTCCTTCACCCGGAAATACGGGGGAACCGGCCTGGGCCTCTCCATCTCACGGGAACTGGCCCACATGATGAACGGGGACATCGGGGTCACCAGCGTTCCGGGCCAGGGCTCCACGTTCTGGTTCACCGTGGATCTGGAAAAACAGAAAGACGTTCCGTATTTCGAATCGGCAAGCCCCGTTCTCGTGAAAAACCTGAAGATCCTCATCGCCGAAGACAGCTCGTCCAGCCGCCAGGTGCTGTCCGAATACCTGAAATCCTGGGGCTGCCGTTACAGGGACGCCACCAACGGCAACGACGCCCTGGCCCTCCTGCGCGAGGCCGCCGAGAACGGCGAGCCATTCGATTTGGCCATCCTGGACAAGAAAATGCCCGGCATGGGCGGCGAGGACCTGGGAATCCTGATCAAGAACGACCCCCTTCTCCGGAACACCCTCTTGATCATGTGCACGGGCCAGGGAGAGCGGGGAGATGCCAAGCGCATGAAAAAAATCGGGTTCTCCGCCTACCTCACCAAACCTGTCCGGCAGAGCCAGCTGTTCCAGTGCATCGCCATCGTGAACGACGACAACAGAGCCCGTCAGACAGCCCCCCGTCGGGAAATTTTCGTGACCCGCCACGATATCCCCGAAAAAAAAGCGAACGACTGCCTGGTTCTTCTGGCCGAAGACAATCCGGTCAACCAGAAAGTGGCCATCCGGCTTCTCGAGAAGGAAGGCTACCGGGTCGATGTGGTGTCCAACGGCAAAGAGGCGGTGGAGGCCCTGAGCAAACCGGGAGTCCCGTCCTACGACATGGTGCTCATGGACATCCAGATGCCGGAGATGAACGGACTCGAGGCAGCCATGACCATCCGGAATCCCCAGTCTCCGGTGATCAACAAATCCATTCCCATCATCGCCATGACGGCCAACGCCATGACAGGAGACAGGGAACGCTGCATCGAATCGGGGATGAACGATTACGTCTCCAAACCCATCAACCAGAAAATCCTGTTTGAAACACTGGCCAAATACAGGTCGGCGAATCGTTGACGGTGGCGGGGGTTGTTGAAATCTGTATCCAAGGGGCGACATGAATACCAAACGAATCCTGATCGTAAGTCCGGACAATACCCAGCGTGAGAATTTGCGGGACATTCTGAACAGTGAAAACCGCCAGATCCGAAGCTGCCCCCCCGGGGAATTGGACACGGGAAACCTGCGAGGGTCTTTTCAGCCCCAGATCGTCCTGGTCGACGTCCCCGACGGCGCAGAAACGCCTTCAGCCCTGATCGAAACGATGATGGCCGGCCTCCCCCTCTGCCATGTCATCGTTCTGACCTTCGGTGAAAAAGACCGTGCCCTTGAACAGCGTTTCCGTAAAACCCTCCGTTTCCTGAAAAAACCCTTTACCAACGAACACCTGTCCGACCTTGTGGATCACTTTTCCGAAATCGTGGACCTCAAAACGGAAAAAATGATCGCGGAAACTTCCCTGATCAAACGAAACCGGGACCTGGAGAACATCAACGAACGCCTCCGCCAGATCGTCAAGTCCACCCGGCGCCTCACGTCTTTGAACGGCAAGGAGGACCTGGGACCCGTGATGCTCCACGAATTCGCCGGGGCCATGAACGCACGGGGCGGAAGCCTTTTCCTTCACAAAGGCGACGAACTCGTTCTCGTCTACACCCTGGACAGGGGGCATATCCCCGAACGGCTGCCCCTGCCCCTGTCGGCCCAGTCAGTCCTGGGCCTCGTCCTGTCCCGATGTGAGCCCCTCCTGATCGAAGACATCCGGAAAGAAAACCGGCCCATCCCCAGCGGGTTCAGCGGGTACTCCGACCCCTCCTTGCTGGCGTTTCCCATGATGGAAAGAAACGGAGCCATCGTGGGCATCATCACCCTGCACAACAAGGTCAATCCGCCGTTCACCCGCCAGGACAAGGAACTGGGAACGATCCTCGCCTCCTACGGAAGTGAAACCCTCCGGGCCACCCAGGCCATCGAGGATTTGAAACGGAGCGAAGAGAAAGCCCGCACCATCCTCGAGGCCAACCCCGATCCGGTGATGGTTTACGACAACGAGAACAACGTCCAGTATTTCAACCCGGCGTTCAGCCGTGTTTTCGGATGGTCCCTTACCGAATGGGCCGGCCGGACCCTGGACAGGTTCGTGCCCGAAAAGGACAGGGAGCTGGACTGCCTCATGGGCGACATGGAGAAGAAAGGGGAAAGTTATTCCGGCATCGAAACCCTGAGGTACTCCAAAACAGGCCGGCTGATTCCCGTCACCATCAGCGGGGCCTCGTTCACCGACAGCAAGGGAACGATCCTGGGAAGCGTCAGAAACATCCGGGACATCACCGACCAGAAAAACCTGGAAGAACAGCTGATCCAGGGTCAGAAAATGGAGGCCATCGGAACACTGGCAAGCGGCATCGCCCATGATTTCAACAACATCCTTTCCGCCATCTTCGGCAACCTTGAGCTGGCCATGCTGGACCTCCCCGAAAACACCCCGTCCAGACGAAACATCGACAACATCCAGAAGGCGGCCAAAAGGGCCAGGGACCTGGTCAGCCAGATATTGTCCTTCAGCCGCAAAACCGAAAACCCCCTGGGGAACGGACGCCGGATCCTGCCCCATCTGATCATCAGGGAAGCCATGGTGCTTCTCAGGGCCTCCCTGCCCTCGACCATCGAAATCCGGGAGATGATCTCCGACAAAAAAGGGGCCATCCATGCCGACCCCACCCAGTTTCACCAGATCATCATGAATCTATGCACCAACGCCCACCACGCCATGAAGGCGAACGGCGGGGTCCTGACCATCGGGCTCGAAAGAGTCAGGGACCCTCTGGGCGGTGAAAACACCAAGGCCCCGTGTTTCGTGAAACTCACGGTGGAAGACACGGGGTGCGGCATGGACGAGGCCACCTTGAAACGGATTTTCGACCCCTACTTCACCACCAAACCCAAGGACCTGGGCACGGGCCTCGGCCTCTCGGTGGTCAGGAAAATCGTGGATGACTGCAAAGGTGAGATTTCCGTATTTTCGAGCCCGGGCACGGGAACCCGGTTCGAACTTCTGTTTCCCGAATCGGACGGCATGGAAGCGGAGATCGTGGAATCGGCCCCGGCCCTGGGAAAAGGAAGCGGAACCATCCTTTTCGTGGATGACGAAACCGACATCGCCAGCCTCGGCGTCACCCTGCTCCAGCGCCTCGGATACCGCGTGGAATCGTCCACCCTTCCCCTTGAGGCCCTTCAGAAAATCAAATCCGCCCCTTATGCCTTCGACATGGTGATCACCGACATGACCATGCCGAAAATGACCGGCACACGGCTGGCCTCGGCGATCAAGACCATCAGACCCGATCTCCCCGTCATCCTCTGCACCGGCTTCAGCCAGTCCGAACTTCTGGACAGCCAGGAAACGGGAGCCGTGGACGCGATCCTGAAAAAACCGGTGAACCTCCGGATCTTTTCGGAAACCATCTCGGGCCTTCTCGAAAAAGACCGAAAAAAAGGGACTTCTCCCGAAGGCGCCCCTTCCCCGCCCCGATCGTTTATCCCGTGACAGCCTCATGTCAAGACATGGATCTGAATCGGTATCGGTATCGGTATTGGTATCGGATTCGATAACGCTGGTTAAGATCAATGTTACATGCGCTGGCCCTGACCTGCCCAAAGGTTTTCTTTACCCCCGGACCAAGACCGTGTATATTGGCACCTGATTTTCGATGAACACACCTGGCCGCCTCGGGATTTTGCGCCAGGTTCAACCGAAGGAAAGGAAGCTCCATTGAAAAAAGCGTCACTACCGGGAGACACCCTGAAACAGCAGCTGAAGGACAGGGCCCGAGACAGGGTCCATACTTTTCTCATGGCGGACGACACCGTCAAATGCGCCTTCATCAACGGAACCCGTATGGTCAGGGAAATGCGGGCCAATTTCCGCTACGGGATCCTGGAAACCCTGGTGGCCGGTCATGCCTACCTGGCCGGAGGTCTTTTGTCCACCACCCTCAAGGGGCACGACCGGCTGAACCTCCGGGTGGATTGCAGCGGCCCGATCAAAGGCCTGTCCGTGGAAACGAACTCACGGGGGGAAGTCCGGGGCTACCTGAAGCAGACGCCCATCCCCATCACCCAGCCGCTCAAGGATTTCAACCTTTCTCCATTTTACGGAAGCGGGTTCCTCACCCTCACGAAAATCCAGGAAGGGCTGAAACAGCCGTACACAGGCCAGGTGATGCTTCAGTACGGCAGCCTTGCCAAAGACCTGGCCCATTACTACTTCACATCCGAGCAGACCCCCACGGTTTTCGTGCTGAGTATCCAGTTCGACCGCCTGGGTGAGGTGAGAGGGGCGGGAGGGCTTTTTCTCCAGGCCATGCCCGGAGCTACGGACAGCCTGATCGACCAGCTTGAAACCATCGTCGAGCGTTTCCCTTCTCCGGGAAAACTCATGGCGGATCTTGAAAGTCCGGAAATGGTGATCCATTCGGAGTTCAAGCAGTTCACTCCCCGGTATCTGGCCCATGAACGGGTGGAGTTTTTCTGCCCGTGCAGTGAAGAGAAAATCGGCGCGTACATGGCCATGCTTCCCATGGACGACCTCAGGGACATGGCCGAAAACGGGCCTTTCCCCATTGAAACGCGCTGCCATAACTGCAACACCCTGTACCAGTACAGCAGGGAAACGATCCGGGACATGTACGAAAGACGGCTGAATTAGAGGGAGTGGGTCCTCATTCGATATTGGGGGTTGGATGTTCGGCGTTCGCTGTTTTTCCATCCGGCCCCAGGAGTTGCTCCATCATGTCCACCAGCTTTGCAAAATCAAGGGGCTTGACCGCATAACCGTCGGCCCCGGCCCTGAGACAGGCTTTTTCTCCGCCTTTCATCACATCGGCTGAAATGACAATCACCGGCAGGTTTCTTGTCCGTTCATCGGAACGAATGCATTCCAGCACCTGGATCCCGTCCATTGCGGGCATGGCCAGATCCAGGAGCAGCAGGTCGATGTCCGGGTGTTCCTCCAGTTTCTTCAGGCATCGCGCCCCGTCCCAGGCCACGACCACCTCGGCTTCCATGGGCTCCAGGTTCTGGATAAGAGCGTAAACCGTCCTCATGTCGTCGTCAGCCACGAGAATCTTACACCCCTTGATCCGGGAATCCCGATGGGACGAAACGCGGCTGACTGTCTTTTCTTGAAGGACGGGCGGAGCCGGGATATCCGCCCGGTCCGTGTTTTCCTGGGCGCTGTCCGGAATGTACAGGGTAAACGTGCTGCCTTTCGCGGGTTCGCTTTCCACCAGGATATCCCCGCCGAGAAGCTGGGCCAGGACACGGGACACGGGAAGACCCAGGCCCGTTCCGCCGTAAGTTCCGGAAATTCCTTTCCCGGCCTGCCGGTAACACTCGAAAATCAGGTCCCTGTTTTCCGGAGCGATGCCGATCCCGGTGTCCGTCACCGAAAAAGCCAGGGTTTTCGATGGTTTGAGGCCGGAAAGGCCGATCATGGACAGATCCTCGTCCAGGGACGGCCGCCTGATGAAAATCCTCACCGACCCTTTTTCCGTGAACTTGATGGCGTTGGACGTGAGGTTTTTCAGGATCTGCTCCAGCTTCTGGATATCCGCGTAAAGGTATTCGGTGAGCCCCGGTTCAGGAAATATTCCGAACTCGAGACCCTTGACCTCGGCCATGTCACTGAAATACCCCCGCATCTTGCGGCACAGGTATTCCAGGCTGACCCGGACCGGATTGACCTCCATCCGCCCCGCCTCCACCTTGGACAGGTCCAGGACGTCGTTGACCAGGGTCAGAAGATCCTGTCCGGCTGTGACGATCACCGACGCGTATTCCAGCTCCTTGTCCGACAGACGCCCGTCCCTGTTCTGGGCCAGAAGGTTGGCCAGGAGAATGATGCTGTTGAGGGGCGTTCTCAGTTCATGGCTCATGTTGGCGATAAACTCGGATTTGTGCCGGCTGGATTCCTCGACAAGACGGGCTGACTCCTCGAGCATGTGTTTCGCCTTCTCCAGCTCCCGGCTTTTCCGTTCAATGATCTCTTTTTGCTTTCCCTGGTCGCGATACGCCATCATCAGCGCGTCCTCGGCTTTTTTCCACAGGGTAAAATCGCTGCCCACGGCAAGCACCACCGCCACGCCGTCCAGGTACAGCACGTCCATGGAAAAAAGGCCATGGCAGTCCCAGCCGTTTCTGTTTTGCACCATGATCTCGAAATCCTTCACCCAGCCCTGTTCGAGGAGCATCCTCTTGATTTTTCTTCTCTCGTCCCTGTCCGGGTAGATATCCAGATCATCGATGGTCTTCCCCACCATGTCTTCCGGTCTGTATCCGGTCATGGCGCAGGCTGCTTCGTTGGCCTCGAGGATGATCCCGCTTTCAAGGGCGAAAAGAAGCATGATCACCGAGGTGGAATGAAAGACTTTTCTGAATTTTTCCTCACCGGCCCTGTAACGTGACAGGTCCCAGGCCGCCACATAGATCACGTTTCCAGCCGGTCCTTCGCCCCGTGTGATCCGGGTCTGGGTCGCCACGGTCCGGCCGTCCTTTGTTCTGAACACCAGGGATTCCATCTGCCGGACGTCGTCGGGGGGAACGGCCAGATGGGACAAGAGTTCATTTTTTCCGCTTTCGTCCACCAGATCGACGAACGGACAACCGCCGATTTCCTCCCAGGAAAACCCGAGAACGGAAAGAGCCGCCCGGTTGATATGGAGAAGCCGGAAACGTTCGTCCACCATGAACAGCAGGGATTCGCTGATGCGGAAAAAAGGACTCAGCCTGTTTTCCGTATCATCGTCCAGAATGTGAAAAGACGCCGACGTCATTCCATGGACTGGTTTTTCACTGGGGTTCATCGTATCTCCCATCGATTTTTTACGGGTCCGGGGTAACCGGATTCGGACGGTCGGAACTCTTCCGTCAAAGGCTGGCCACAAAACGTGTAGATTGGCATTTTTTCCTGTTTTCATAACATGTTACCCAAAAACCGTCAACAGACTGAACCCCTGGCCAGGAAAAAAGTTTCAACAGGCGGACCGCCGTGATGCGTCGCATACCACAGAAAAAAATCACAATTCATCAAGTTTATTCCCGGATGAACCGATATTTCTGTTATGCGTCGCAACCCGCTCTGGCAGGCCATTCCTTTTCGAACCATGGTAAAAAAAACCGCGAAAAGATGACCAGGAGACGCCACGGCCCTTGAACACGTGGTCGCGGAATCCGACGAGCGGAGTACGAGCCATGATCACCGTTTTTCAAAGGCGTTTCCATGAATCTGAAGGAAAACATCGTTGCCATTGTCCGGTCCCTGATCGATTCGGGCATCCCGGCAGGCGATCCGTCACGGGAAGACCTGTTTCTCGTCAACCGGCTCAGGGCCATCAACCTGTGCAGCTACCTCCTGATCCTTGTCTGCCCCCAGGTTTTCCTGTTCCAGTTCCGAGCAGGAGAGACAATCCCCGCCGTTCTCACCGGCTTATCCCTGCTGACCTGCCTTGTCAACCTTCTCCAGCTGAGAAAAAAAATGGACAGCACCCGTGCGGCCCATATCCTGTCCCTGTCCTTTTCCCTGTTCGTCGTCACCGCCACACTCAGCACCGGCGGATTTAAAAGCCCCTTCCTGCTCTGGATCTTTCTCCTTCCCGTGGGGGCGTCCTTCGCCATCACCTTCAGGGCAAGCATCCTCTACGGACTCATGGCCGCGCTGATCATTTCGATTTTCCTCCTGTTTCAAAGCCATGGCATCGTGTTCGGCACACCTGTTCCCGCAGAAGCACAAACCGCTTATTACGCCACCCATCTTTTCGCCCTGCTTCTGGTCATCGTCATGCTCGTCTACTTTTTCCAGAGTATCCAGACCGAAGTGGTGGGGCGCCTGTTCCAGTCCGAACAACAGTTCAAGGACCTTTCCCTGAAGGCGGAAAAGGCCAGCCAGATCAAGAGCGAATTTCTGGCCAACATGAGCCACGAAATCCGGACCCCGATGAACGGCATCATCGGCATGATGCACCTGATGCTCGAAACAGAGCTTTCCGAAGACCAGAAAAAATACTCTTCCATCGTGTTCAACAGCGCCAAAGGCCTTCTGGCCATCCTCAACGACATTCTCGATTTCTCCAAAATCGAGGCGGGCAAACTGGAACTCGATGTCCGGAACTTCAACCTCCTCCTGGCCATGGCCGACATGAACGCCATGTTCGCCCTCCTGGCCGAACAGAAAGGGATCTCCTACTCGTTCCAGGTCCAGCCCGAGACCCCCACCCTTCTCCGGGGCGATCCCGGAAGGGTCCGACAGATCCTGACCAACCTCACGGGCAACGCCATCAAGTTCACCGACTCAGGGGCCGTGACGGTCACGGTGGCCCTTTCAGAAAACAGGGAAAATGGCCCGGTTCTCAAGTTCACCGTTTCAGACACGGGAATCGGCATAGCCCAGGACAAACTCGACGCGATCTTCGAAACCTTCACCCAGGCCGACACGTCCACCACGCGAACATACGGCGGGACCGGCCTGGGCCTGGCCATATCGAAACTTCTCGTCCGGAAAATGAACGGGACGATTCACGTGGAAAGCGAAGAGCTGATCGGAAGCACCTTCACGGTGGTTGTTCCCTTCGAATCCTTCAGGCCTGAACTGGAACCGGCCCACGCCCTCGAAGGTTCCCTTGAAAACAAGCGGATCCTCATTGTCGGGGAAAACGCCCAGACCCGGGATTCCCTGAAAGTCCAGCTCGAAACCATGGGACTTTCCACAGGAGAAACGGGCTCCCTGTCCATGGTGGCTTTCGAACTGGAAAAAGCGGCCATGGCGGACAAGGGTTTCCACGGGGTCATCGTCGACATCCAGAAGCCGGGAAGCCAACTGGAGGCACTGGGCCGGGAACTACGGGAAGGGGTCTCCACCAAGGATGTCCGGCTGGTCCTGATCAGTTCCTGTGGCGAGAAAGGAGATGCCCGGCGGTTTGAAAAAGCGGGGTTTTCGGCCTATCTCAGCAAACCCCTGGAACCCGGACTTCTCAAGGACTGCATGACGGCGGTGTTTGGTTCTTCGGCGCCCGATCATCTGGTCACACGCCACAGCATCGCCGAAAGCAGGAAAAAAAATTCCCTGTCCATCCTTATCGTGGAAGACCAGGAAACGAACCTGATCGTGGCCAGGGAACTGCTGAACAGGATCGGTTACAAGGCCGACAGCGCCCGTAACGGCATGGAAGCCCTTGACGCCCTGGCCGATAAAACTTATGATCTGATCCTGATGGACTGCCAGATGCCCGTGATGGACGGGTTCAAATGCACCGAAGAAATCAGGCGGCGGGAAAACGGCACAAAGCGGGTTCCCATCGTGGCCATGACGGCCAACGCCATCAAAGGTGTTCGTGACAAATGCTTTGAAGTGGGAATGGACGACTACATCACCAAGCCCGTGAATCCGGACGATCTGGCCAGGATCATCCGGAAATATGACACGGCGCCATTTCCGGTCCATCCGGGATTCCATGGCCAAGGTCTGGCACATACCGAAAAAAAAACCGATGCTCCAACCCCGGGAGATAACGCCTCACAGGCGGCCGTTTTCGACAAAACGGAAATGCTCCGCCGGTTTGGCGGCGATTACGATCTGGTTCAAACGATCATCGATTCCTTTGTTCAGGAAAGCCCTGCGGTCATCGACAATCTGAAGGCCGCGATCAGGGACGGTGACCTTGCCGCCGTGGAGGCTCACAGCCATGCAATAAAAGGTTCATCGGCCAATGTCAACGCCTGGTGCGTCAACCGCACGGCCCTGGCCATGGAGAAATCGGCCAGAGCCGGTCAGCCGGACCAACTTACGGACTTGATGAAAACCCTGGAACTCGAATTCGAAAGATTCACCAAGGAGATCTCCTGATGATCGATATCGAAAACATGACCATTCTCATTGTGGACGACATGGAAAGCATGCGCAAATCCATCCGTGGCATGCTGAAAATGCTGCATATCGGCAAAACCATCCGCCATGCGGAAAACGGCAAGGAAGGCTGGAAAATCCTCAATGAAATCCCCGTGGACCTGGCCATCATCGACTGGAACATGCCGATCATGAAAGGCATCGAACTCCTGGAGCTGATCCGGAACGACAAAAGGTTCCGGGACATGCCGGTGATCATGATCACCGCCGAGGCGGAAAAGAAAATCGTGGTGGAGGCCGCCGAGTCCGACATCGACGGTTACCTGCTGAAACCCCTGACCACCCAGAGCCTGGATGAACGGATACACAGTGTGATCCGGCTGGCCAACGAACCGGCCAAAGCCACGGCCCACCTTCTCAAGGCCAGGGACTACGAAGAGCAGGGCGACATCACCCAGGCCATCCAGGAAATCAAGGAAGCCCTGAAGGAACGGCCCAATTCGTCACGCATCCTCCGGAAACTCGGCCAGCTCTACGCCATGAAAGACAACGACGACGTGGCGGAGAAATGTTTCCTCAAAGCCGTGGCCGTGAACAGTCAGGACGCCATCAGCCGTTACATCCTGAGCGAGCTCTACCTGAAAAAGGACAACCTGGCGGCTGCGGTGAAGTATTACGATCAGGCCATCGCCATCAGCCCCAGAAATATCGCCAGCGGTGTGGACCTGGGCAATACCCTTATGAAACGGGGCATGGGGACCCAGGCCCTGGAGATTTTCCAGAAAGTGCTGATGCATTCGGGCAAGAACCTGGTCCATGTGGAAAAAGCGGCGGAATGCTGCCTGGAGGCTGGCGAACACGGACACGCACGCAAACTCCTTGAAAGCGTCATCGAGGCAAACCCCGAGCGATACGACCTGATGTACAAGCTGGCCACCTTGTGCGAGCAGGATGGAGACATCGACCAGGCTCTGACTTACTACCGGGATGTGGACGAACACACCGAAGACAACCTGGAGGCCAAAATGCGCCTGGCGAAAATCTACTCCGCCATGAAGAAGGTCTACGTGGTTGACGATTATTTAAAACAGGTTCTCAGAATCGACCCGGACAACCAGGAAGCGAAAAAGATGATGAGGGAGAATCTCTGAACGAATGATTGAACGTTGAACATCCAACGCCCAACATCGAATAAAGGATGACTCCTTTTATATATTGAGGTTCGACCTATTTATGCGTTGGGCTGATGTGAACCCCCTGATTCCCGTCAAGTCGGATCTGGGCCTGGGCCGCAGCCAGCCGGGCGATGGGCAGGCGGTAGGGTGAACAGCTCACGTAATCCATCCCTTTTTCAAAGCAAAAGGCCACGGAATCCGGATCGCCGCCCTGCTCTCCGCAAATGCCGATTTTCAGGTCGACCCGGCTTTTCCTTCCCTTTTCCACGGCAATGGTCATCAGTTCCCCCACACCGTCCCGGTCCAGGGTCTGAAAAGGATCGTCCCGGATGATCTTTTTATCCATGTATTCGGTCATGAACCGGCCGAAATCGTCACGGCTCAGGCCGAAACACATCTGGGTGAGATCGTTGGTGCCGAACGAGAAAAATTCGGTCACACGGGCCATCTTGTCCGCCTGGAGGGCGGCACGGGGCGTCTCGATCATGGTGCCGAACTTGTAGACGATACCCGCCAGGTTGTAACGTGCCGTCACCTCCTCGTAGACCTTCTGGACAAGACGTTTCACCACCACCAGCTCCTGGACTTCGGAGGTAACGGGGATCATGATCTCGGGCTGGGGCCGGAGCCCCTGGACCGTCAGTTCGGCCGCAGCCTCGAGCACAGCCCGGACCTGCATTTCCGTGATTTCAGGATAGGTGATGCCAAGACGCACCCCCCGGTGTCCCATCATGGGGTTGGTTTCCATCAGGTCTTCGCTGCGCCTTCGGATCTCGCTTGGATCAATGCCCAGGGATTTGGCGATTTCCGCTTGCTGGGCCTTGGAATGGGGAACAAACTCGTGAAGGGGAGGGTCCAGGGTCCGGATAGTCACCGGCAGGCCGTCCATCACCTCCAGGGTCTTCTTGATTTCACGTTTCATGAAGGGAAAAAGAGCGGCCAGGGCGTTACGCCTTTCCCTGCCCGAGGTACTGAGGATCATTTTCCGCAACAGGAACAGCGGCTCGTCGGAATTGGAGCCGTAGAACATGTGTTCGGTCCTGTAAAGACCGATGCCGTCGGCCCCGTAGGACAGGGCCAGCCTGGCGTCATCCGCTGTGTCGGCGTTGGCCCGGACTCCCATGGTCCTGTAGCGGTCCACCTTTTCCATGAACATCCTGAACCGGGGATTTTCCATGGAATCGATCATCTTCAGCTTGTCTTCGTAGACAAGACCTTTGGTGCCGTTCAGGGTGATCAGGTCCCCCTGTTTCAGGACCTTGTCCCCCACCTTGATTTTCCGGGAAGCCACATGGATCTCCAGGGCCGAAGCCCCGACCACGCAGCATTTGCCCCAGCCCCTGGCCACCAGGGCCGCGTGGCTTGTCATCCCGCCTCTCGCCGTGAGTATCCCGTCAGCACTGCGCATGCCCTCGATATCTTCCGGGTTGGTCTCCTCCCGGACCAGGATCACCTTCTTGCCGGCCCGTGCCCATTCCACCGCGTCTTCCGGGGTGAACACGATGTGCCCGAAAGCCCCGCCCGGTCCTGCGGGAAGCCCCCTGGCCAGGACCTCGGCGTGTTTCTCGTCCTGGGGGTCCACCACCGGGTGGAGAAGTTCGTCCAGCTGCTGGGGCCTGACCCGGGTGATGGCTGTCACCTCGCTGATCAGGCCTTCCTCCAGCATGTCCATGGCCATGTTAAGGGCCGCTGTTCCGGTGCGTTTGCCCACCCGGCACTGAAGCATGAAGAGACGGCCTTTTTCGATGGTGAATTCGATGTCCTGCATGTCCCGGTAATGGGATTCCAGGGTTTTCCGGATATCGAGAAGCTCTTGGTAGACCTCGGGCATCAGGCTCTGGAGGGATGGATCGCGGGAGTTTTCCGCGGTCTTGGTTTCCTCGTTCAGAGGGTACGGGGTCCGTATTCCGGCCACCACATCCTCTCCCTGGGCGTTCACCAGCCACTCCCCGAAAAACACGTTTTCCCCGGTGGCGGGATTCCGGGTAAAGGCCACGCCCGTGGCCGAGTCGTCGCCCATGTTGCCGAACACCATACTCTGGACCGTCACCCCCGTGCCCCAGTCGTCGGCAATGTTCTCGATGCGTCTGTAAGCCACAGCCCTGCGGCCGTTCCAACTTTTGAACACGGCGCCCACGGCCCGCATCAGCTGTTCTTTGGCCGAATCGGGGAATTCGGTTTTGAGAACCGATTTCACCGTGACTTTGAACTGCTCACAGATCTCAAGGAGTTCCCGGGCCGGAATGTCCGTATCCGACACGTAGCCCCGGTCCTTTTTCCAGTCGTTGAGGATGGTTTCGAGCCTGGCCCGGATCCCGAACCCTTTTTCGGGGTCCAGCCCTTCGGCCTTCTCCATCACCACATCGGCGTACATCATGATCAGCCGACGGTAGGAATCGTACACGAAACGCTCGTCTCCTGTCTGGCGGATCAGGCCCTGGATGGTCCGGGTGGTGAGCCCCACGTTCAGAACGGTTTCCATCATGCCCGGCATGCTCTGCCTTCCACCGGACCTGCAGGATACCAAAAGGGGGTTGTCCGGGTCATCGAACCCCTTGCCCATGGCCTTCTCGACCAGGGCCAGGGCTCTGTCGAACTCTTTCTCGAAATTTTCGGGATACAGCCCGCCTGTCTGGAGATAATAGTTGCAGCATTCGGTGGAGATGGTAAAGCCAGGCGGAACAGGTATTCCCAGGGTGGCCATTTCGGCCAGGTTGGCCCCTTTCCCGCCCAGAAGATTCATGTCGGACGCCCCGCCTTCTGCCGTCCCTCCGCCGAAACTGTAGATGTATTTTTTCAACAAAATCCTCCTGATCTGCCGGTCCAATGAACGAACCACCGGGGGGAGAACCGGCGGACAGGCGGCCATTCGCCACCGTGTCCGCCGGCCACTCAGCCATCCGCCCCCGTCACGCCGCCGTTTCCAGCGACGTGATTTCTTCCGCGTTCAAGACCCTGTCGATGTCCAGCAGAATTTTCACCCCGCCGTCCAGCTTGGCCATGCCCATGATAAACTCGGTGTCGAGCCTGGCGCCGAAAGCCGGGGTTTCCTCAATGTCTTCTTCCTTGATATTCAGCACCTCGGATACCGAATCCACCACAATGCCGATGAGAACCGTACCCGTCCTGCCCATGATCTCCACCACGATGATGCAGGTTCTCTCCGAATAGTCGATGCCCTCCATGTCGAAACGAAGCCTCAGGTCGATCACCGGGATGACCTTGCCCCTGAGGTTGATCACCCCCTTGACGAAAGAAGGCGTCTGGGGAACCGTGGTGATGGGCATCATCCCGATGATCTCCTTGATCTTCAGGATTCCGATGCCGTACTCCTCATTGGCCAGGGAAAAGGTCAGGTATTTCCCCTCCCTTTTTCCCATGTGGTTCATGGCCTGATCCATGATCTGGATGTCTCTTGACATGATCTGTCCTCCCTTGTTCGACTAAAAATCGGTGAAATCGTCATCCAGGGGGATGACCTGGGACGGGTGGACTTCCTTGGCCGAATTTTTCGATGCCTTGGGTTTTCCAAGAGCCTTGGCTGTCCGCGGCTTCTTGAACTCCAGGGCATGGACAGTTCTCTGGCGCTGGCCGCCGCTGCCTCCCACCATGGCCACCAGCTCGTTCACGTATTCCATCATCTGGTTGGCCTGAGCGCTCATCTCTTCGGAGGCCGACGCCGATTCTTCGGCGTTGGCCGCGTTCTGCTGGGTAACCTTGTCCATTTCCACCGTGGCCTTGTTCACCTGTTCGATGCCTTCGGCCTGTTCGTTGGAGGCCGCGGCGATCTCGTTCACCAGTTCGCCGACCTTTTTCGCACTCTCCGCCACCTCGCTGAACGCCTCGTTTGTTTCGTTCACGATGGTCGAGCCTTCGTTGATCTTCTTCACCGTGTCCTCGATGAGAGCCGCAGTGTTTTTCGCCGCGTCGGCGGCCCGGAGGGCCAGGTTCCGCACCTCGTCGGCCACCACGGCGAAACCGGCTCCGGCTTCTCCGGCCCGGGCAGCCTCCACCGCCGCGTTCAGGGCCAGAAGGTTGGTCTGGAACGCGATTTCGTCGATGGTTTTGATGATCTTGGAGGTCTCCTCGCTGGCTTTGGTGATTTCAGCCATGGAGGTGATCAGATCGGTCATGGACTGGTTGGCCTTGTTCACCGTGTCGTTGGCGTTCTTCATCAGATTGTTGGCCTGAGACGCGTTTTCCGCATTCTGCTTGGTCATGGAAGACATCTCTTCTAGGGATGAACTGGTTTCCTCGATGGAGGCCGCCTGTTCGGACGCGCCTTCGGCCAGGGTCTGGCTGGCCATGGACACCTGGGCCGAAGCCGAGGCCACCTGGTCCGAGGCTTCGCTAAGGCCGTTGATCACCCGGTTGATGGGACCGGTGATGCTGGTGGTGATCACATAGGCCACCACGCAGCCAACGACCACGGCGATGAAAAGCCCGATGATCATCACCAGTTTCGAGGATGACAGGGAGCTCACCGCGTCGGCCGAGGTGGAGTTGGTGGATTTCATCCCGGCGGAGGCCGTGGCGGCGCAGGTTTCAAGCACCGTGTTGCCGGCGACGGTTCTTTCAGACGCGACTTTCTGGAGTTCGATCCAGTTGGCCAGGAATTCGTTCATAGCTTCTTTGTATTTGCCTGCCGCGTCGCGGATCGCCTCAATCTGCCTGATGTTGGCATCCTGCCGTGTGATCTTCCGAAGATCCTGAAAGAGTCCTTCCATGGTGTCAAAATTCCCCTGAGCCCCTTTGATGAATTCCGGGTCTCTCAAAGCCATGGACCTGAACGCCGCGATCCGTGTCTGGTTCCCGACTGTCACAAGATCGTGCACCAGGTTGATTTTCTTCTGGCGTTCAGCCAGTTTATCGATTTTCTTTGCTGCCAGTTCTCCGTTGAATGTCTGGATCTGACTATCCAGAAAATCCTGGCTGTTCTTCATGTACTGGCCAGCCGCCTCATTGAGCTGGGCTCTGTTCTGATCAATCTTGAGAATCATCTCGTTGGTCTTTTTCATCAGTTGTTTGTACTGGGCCGCAGCGGCGGTGGCCTTTTCAAGCTGTTCCTTGAGGCCTGTCAGGTTCTTCGCACTGGCCTCCAGTTCCTCACCGTCTTTCAGGGCTTTGTCCAGAGCTTCGGCCTCCTTAAGGGCCGCTTCGTAAAAACTCTTCTCTTCCGACAACCCGTACCCCCGCATCTCGTACATCAGCCGGCTTGCCGCGTTGCTGAGGTTCATGGCCATGGCCACCTGGGGCACGTATTCCGCCGACAGAATCCCCGAACTTCTCTCCACTTTCCCCATGTTCCATATCCCCACAGCACCGAGAATTCCGGCAATGACGATAAGGACCCCGAAGCCCAGCGCGATTTTCATACCCAGCCTCATGTTTTTCATGCTCCCTCCCAAAGTTGATTCGGTTGTTTTGGATCAGTCGATATACCGGCCGCCCGGAACGATTTTAAAACACCCCCTGATGACACCACACCCTTTCGGCCGGACCATTTTTTCCTTGATGAAAGAAAGACCCCATCATTCCATTGCTGTTCGGGTGTCTCGGTTCATGGGTAAAACGTGAACGGGCGTTTTTTATGATCTGTCTTAAAAAACATCGCCCATGGTCGGAAAAACGGATGTCTATGATACACTCAGAGATAGTGAAAAACGATCTGTCCGCCGTGTTCATGGCGCTCTGATAAGTTACGACAGACTGTTTTCCTTATCGGACGTTGTCCGGGTCATACTTTAAGATTTTTTTCATGTCATCAAGCCTGGCCCTAGGCAAACACAAACGTCGAATGGTACGACACGAGAAAAGGCTTGGGAAAACAGCGAAAACCGGAATTTCGTAAAGGGTCAACGATTTGATTTCGGGAAACTATACCATGGGGGCTGATTTCCTGACAATTAAAAAACCAGATACCCGACATTTTTCAACGCCGACGCCCGATGGACGTGACTTCACCGTTCCTGCCAAATGGCTTTCGCCGTGATTCGCCAGGAACGGTGTTCTTTTTCACGTCCTCATTTTCTTGAGGAACTGCCCCGTGTAGCTCGCGGCGTTTTCCGCCACGGTGTCAGGCGGTCCTTCGGCCACCACGAATCCGCCACCGGAACCGCCTTCGGGCCCCAGGTCGATGATCCAGTCCGACGTCTTCACCACGTCCAGGTTGTGTTCGATGACCAGGACCGTGTTGCCTGCGGCCACCAGGCGGCGCAGAACCTCCAGCAGTTTCTTCACATCGTCGAAATGAAGACCCGTGGTGGGTTCATCGAGGATGTACAGGGTTTTTCCCGTGCTGCGCCTGGACAGTTCCCGGGACAGCTTGATGCGCTGGGCCTCGCCACCGGAAAGGGTGGTGGCTGCCTGACCGAGTTTGATGTAGGACAGCCCCACGTCCATCAGGGTATCGAGAATGGCCGTGATTTTCGGATGGGCCTGGAACAGGTCCCGGGCCTCGCGCACCGACAGGTCCAGCACGTCGGCGATGGAATGCCCCTTGTACAGGACAGACAGCGTGGCCTCGTTGAACCGTCTGCCGCCGCAGACATCGCAGGGCACGAACACGTCGGCGAGAAAATGCATTTCCACCATCAGGTAACCGTCTCCGGCGCAGGCCTCGCAGCGTCCGCCTTTCACATTGAAGGAAAACCGGCCCTTGCTGTAGCCCCTGGCCCTGGATTCGGGAAGGAGAGAGAACAGCTCTCGGATCGGGTCGAACACCTTGGTGTAGGTGGCGGGGTTGCTCCGGGGCGTCCGGCCGATGGGGTTCTGGTCGATGTTGATCACCTTGTCGATATGCTCCAGACCTGAAATCCCGTCATGGGCCCCCACCTCACTGCGGTCGCCGTGGAAAGTCCTGGCCAAGGCCGGGTAGAGGATCTGGTTGATCAGGGTGGACTTGCCGGCCCCGGACACGCCGGTGACCGCCACCATCAGCCCCAGGGGAATGGCCACGTCGATGCCCTTGAGGTTGTTGGCCCGGGCGTTCCGGACGGTGAGCCATCGGTCTCCCCGGTCCTCCGGCCGGATCACCCGGTCTTGCACGGGAATCGACTCCTTGCCCGACAGGTACCGTCCTGTCAGGGAATGGTCGTTGGCCTTGATGACCTCCGGAGGGCCTTCGGCCACCACCTGGCCGCCCAGATGCCCGGCCCCCGGCCCCATGTCCACGATCCAGTCCGCCGTTTCCATGGTTTCCTGGTCGTGTTCCACCACCACCAGGGTGTTGCCGATGTCCCTCAGATGGCAGAGGGTCCTCAGGAGCTTCACGTTGTCCCGCTGGTGAAGGCCGATGGAAGGTTCGTCGAGAATGTAAAGCACCCCGGTGAGTTCGGAACCCACCTGGGAGGCGAGACGGATGCGCTGGGCCTCGCCGCCGGACAAGGTGGGACCGCTCCGGTCCAGTGTCAGGTAATCGAGACCCACGTTGACCAGGAAGCCCAGGCGGGCCCGGATTTCCTTGACCAGCTCTTCGGCGATCAATTTCCGGCTGCCCGAAAGTTCCAGGCGGTCGAAAAAATCACAGGCCTCCCGGATGGTCATGGAGGTCACATCCACGATGGAATGGCCGAAAAGTTTCACATGGAGGGTTTCGGGCTTCAGCCGTTTGCCGCCGCAGGTCCGGCAGGGCATGGACGACATGAACTGGGCGTACCATTTCTTCTGGGTTTCCGACTCGGTCTGGAGGTATCGCCGCATCATGCTGTGAACCAGCCCCTCGACCCGGGTTTTCACCGTGCCCTGAACCTTGGCCGAATTCCAGTCCACCACGATTTCACGGCCCCCGGAGCCGTAAAGACACAGGTCTTTCTGTTTTTTCGGCAGGTCTTTCCAGGGCGTGTCGAAATCGAGACCCAGTTGTTCCTCCATGGCCTTGAGCTGGCCAAGCCCCCAGGTGTGCCAGCGATCCGGCGTGTCCTTGGCGAAATAGTTCTTCCAGGGCAGCACGGCTCCCTGCCGGATGGTCAGGTTCCTGTCAGGAACGATCTTGTCCTCGTCCATGGCCAGAAGGCTGCCGATGCCGTTGCAGTCCGGGCACATGCCGATGGGCGAGTTGAACGAGAAAAGCTGGGGCCGGAGTTCGGGGTAGGACCTGCCGCAGCAGGACCTGGCCTCGCTCATCAAGAGGTCTTCACGGTCCACGATGTGGACGATCAGGCTGCCGTGGCCGAATTTCAACGCCGTTTCCACCGAATCGGCCAGGCGTTTCCGGAAGTCCCCGTCATTTTTGACGACCAGGCGGTCCACCACCACCTCGATGTTGTGTTTCTTGTTTTTGGCCAGGGTCTGGACATCGGCCAGTTCACGCACCACCCCGTCGATTCTCACCCGGGCGAATCCGTCCTGCTTGAGGGTCTCCAGCTGGTCCCGGTGTTCGCCTTTCCTGTTTTCCACAATGGGGGCCAGAATCAGGAGCTTTGTCGCCGGAGGCAGGGCCATGATCTGGGCCACCATGCTTTCCGAATCCCCGCGGCCCACGTCCTTTCCGCAACTCATGCAGGTCTGGACGCCTGTGCGCGCGAAAAGAACCCGCAGGTAGTCGTAAATCTCCGTGATGGTTCCCACGGTGGACCTTGGATTCTTGCTGGCAGCTTTCTGTTCGATGGAAATCGACGGGGAAAGGCCGCGGATGGTCTCGTATTTGGGTTTTTCCATCTGACCGATGAACTGCCGGGCATAAGCGGACAAAGATTCCACGTAACGCCTCTGGCCTTCGGCGTAGAGTGTGTCAAAAGCCAGGCTCGATTTGCCCGAACCCGACACGCCGGTGATCACGATGAGCTTTTTCTTGGGCAGAGTCACGTCGATGTTCTTCAGGTTGTGTTCCCTGGCCCCCCGGATCTCGATGGCGTCCAGTTCCCGGCTTTTCAGGTTTTTCAGGCTGTCCAGCGATTCGTTGTCTTTTTTCGTTTTCATGGCCTTCATTATCGTCAACAGACGGCATCCCCAGTCCCCCCATTGGGTCTTGCGCGGCAACCGCCTTTTCTGATACCTTTTAAAAATCGTTTTTCATGAAATCAACTTAAAGGACAAAGATAATGCCGATCGTTCACATTTCAATCGCCCGAGGAAGAACCCTGGACCAGAAAAGAACCCTGGTCCGGAAACTCACCGCTGTCATCGAGGAGACCCTTGACGTTTCTCCGGAAAAAATCTGGATCCGAATCGACGAATTCGAGAAAGACGATTTCGCGGTGGGCGGGGAACTGATGAGCGACAGGGCAATGTCTTAATCGACTGGGCCCGCGTCTGACCACCACAGGGGGCTCTCCTTCATTCAACGGATTTGGCTATGGAAAACCTCAGTTCACATCAGGTCATGATTTTCCTGCTTAGCCTGGGGCTTCTGCTGGGAGCCGCAAGGATTCTCGGAGAAATCGCCCAGAAACTCCGGCAGCCCGACGTCCTTGGAGAAATCCTGGCCGGAGTGATCCTGGGGCCCACTATTTTCGGCCGAGTCGCCCCGGAACTGTTCAACATGCTTTTTCCATCCCAGGGCGCCAACGCCGTGGCCCTGGACGCCATTTCCAACCTGGCCATCGTCCTTTTTCTCATGGTGGCCGGAATCGAAGTGGATTTATCCACCATGTGGCGCCAAGGCAGGACAGGACTCAAGGTGGGGATTTCCAGTATTGCCGTGCCCTTTTCCATCGGTTTCGCCCTGGCCATGACGCTGCCGGGGATTTTCGGAACCTGCGGAAATACCTCTCCCCTGATTTTTTCCTCGTTCATCGCCATCGCCCTGGCCATCTCCGCCCTGCCAGTCATCGCCAAAGTCCTCATGGACCTGGATCTGTACCGGAGCGACCTGGGCATGGTGGTAATCAGCGCCGCGATCTTCAACGACCTGGTGGGCTGGATGCTGTTCGCCGTGATCATCGGTTTCTCCGGCAACATGTCCGCAAACAGCGTTTCAGTGGCCATGACCCTGATCATGGTCCTTGGCTTCGCCACTCTTGTGCTCACCGTGGGCCGGACCCTGATCCACCGGGTTCTTCCCTCGATCCAGGCCTACACGCGCTGGCCCGGCGGGGAACTGAGCTTTGCCGTGATCCTCGCCATTTTCGGGGCCGCCTTCACCGAGTGGATCGGCATCCACGCGATTTTCGGAGCCCTCCTCGTGGGAGCCGCCGTGGGGGATTCCTCCCATCTCCGCGAACGGACCCGATTCACCATCGCCCATTTTGTCAGCTTTATCTTCGCCCCGATCTTTTTTGCCGGAATCGGACTCAAGGTGGACTTTTTCGCCCATTTCGACCCGGTCCTCGTCCTCACCGTACTCGTCGTGGGATGCGTCAGCAAAATCATGGGGGGCGCCGTCGGAGCAATCTGGAGCGGCCTTCCCCGCCGTGAAGTCCTGGCCGTGGGTTTTGCCATGAATTCCGGAGGCGCCATGGAAATCATCATCGGTCTCCTGGCCCTCCAGGCCGGCATCATCCACCAGGAGCTTTTCGTCGCCCTGGTGGTCATGGCCATCGCCACCTCCATGATCAGCGGCCCCCTTCTTCGGGCCGTGATCAAACCCGCCAAACCCTGGCGTCTCCATGACGCCCTTTCCTCAAAGCTGTTCCTGCGTGAACTCAAGGCGGACAACCGCCGCGAGGCCATCGTGGAGCTGGGCCAAGCCGCCTGCGCCATGGCCGGGCTCCCTGCTGCCCAGGTCATCGAAGCGGTGTGGACACGGGAAGAGGCCATGAGCACCGGAATCGGAAACGGCCTGGCCCTGCCCCACGCCCGGATCGATGGCCTGAAAGAGCCCCTGGTGGCCATGGGGGTTTCCGACGCGGGCATCGACTTCGACGCCCCCGACGACCGACTGGCCCACGTTCTGTTTTTGATCCTGACCCCAGCCGAAGACCCGGGCGTCCAGCTGACCATCGTGTCCGAACTGGCCCGTGTTTTCCGTAAACCCCATATGCTGGACCGCATCTTAAGGACCCGCAACTACACCGATTTCATGGCCCATCTGCGGGTGTCGGATTCGGTAAGCCACAGATGACTCTTTTTTACATGGTTTTAATCCGAATTGACACGAACGGCCACTTACATTATAGTGGCCTGCTGAATTCAATGTATAAATCCGGATAGTTCAACGTTAAATACCGTAAGTTTCGCTTGAAAGGAGAGCTTTTAACCATGATCAGAATCAATGACCATTACCTGAAACTCAAAGCATCGTATCTGTTTTCCGATATCGCCAAACGGGTTTCGGCCTTCCAGCAAGCGAACCCGGACAGGGATATCATCCGGCTGGGCATCGGCGACGTGACCCGGGCCCTTCCCCAGGCCTGTGTCGAGGCTTTCCACAAAGCCGTGGACGAGATGGCCCAGGACAGCACCTTCCGGGGTTACGGCCCTGAACAGGGCTACGATTTCCTTAGGGAAGCCATTGCCGAAAACGATTTCAGGTCTCGTGGGGCCGACATCGCCGCAGACGAGATCTTCATCAGCGACGGAGCCAAATGCGACACAGGCAACATCCAGGAGATCTTCGCCACGGACATCAACATCGCCATTCCAGACCCGGTGTACCCGGTGTACCTGGACACCAACGTGATGGCCGGACGAACCGGCTCTTTCAAGGACGGCAAATATGAAGGCATCACCTACCTGGACTGCACCTGGGACAACGGGTTCACCCCCGAACTTCCCAAGACTCCGGTGGATCTGATCTACCTCTGCTTCCCCAACAACCCCACCGGGGCCACCATCACGAAAGCGGCCCTTAAAACCTGGGTGGACTACGCCAGGGACAACAAGGCCATCATCCTCTACGACGCGGCCTATGAAGCGTTCATCACCGATGACAGCCTGCCTCGCAGCATCTATGAAATCGAAGGGGCCAGGGACGTGGCCATCGAATTCCGGAGTTTCTCCAAGACGGCCGGTTTCACCGGAACGCGCTGCGCCTTCACCGTGGTTCCCAAAAGCCTGATGGCCTATGACTCGGACGGTGGAAAACACGCCCTCCACAGCCTGTGGAACCGCCGCCACACCACCAAGTTCAACGGGGTGTCCTATCCTGTCCAGAGGGCCACCGAAGCGGTTTACAGCGAAGAAGGAAAAAAACAGGTGAAAGAGCTGATCAGCTCCTACATGAAAAACGCGGCCCTGATCCGCAAAGAGATGGGCGGCCTGGGTTACGATCTGGTGGGCGGGGACAACTCCCCCTACATCTGGATCAACGGCCGGACCGACAGCTGGGAATTCTTCGACCTGCTGCTCAACAAGGCCGGCGTGGTGGTCACTCCGGGAGCCGGGTTCGGCGCCTGCGGCCAGGGCTACATCCGGATCAGCTCGTTCAACAGCCATGAAAACGTGGTCAAAGCCATGGCCCGCATCAAAGACGTCCTCTAAAGCGAAACGCCGGGCAGGCCGCTCCTGCCCGGCTTCATCATGCCGTCATCCGTTCCCTGTATTTCGCAAGAACCACAGCCCACCACAAACAGGCCACGATCATCAGAACCACACCGGTCAGAAAGGACAGATTGGCCAGGGTCTTGTCCCAGGCCAGAAGCCCTGTTTCGGTGAGCAGGTATTCCCAGTCGTGGAAGCCGTAAGGCGACGAGGACCCCACGTTACCGCCCAAAAGAGGCAGAGACAGGCTCCGGGCGTCCCCGATGTAGGGAGCGATGTCGAGGAAATTCACGCCCAGCCACCACAAGCAGAAACCGGCGGCAAAGGTGTCCCGGGTCTTGACGAGAAACACGCCCATGCAGACCAGGGGCATGGCCAATTGCCCCAGAGTTCCGCCCAGGGACATGAGAAAATGGCCGAAGGGCCTCAATATCACATGGCCCGCTTCGTGGAAGGGCAGGTTGACCAGATGCCAGAACCCGAAACCGCCGCCGTGCCCATCACGGGCCGTGGCCATCAGAACAAGGCCCCACAAGCCAAGGACCAGGGCAAAGACAAGCCGGAACACAAAGTCCGGAGCGTCCACCCGGGGTTTCACATAAAACAGCAGGGAGGCCAGAAAGTACGGTTCGCCTTCGTGTCCGGACGCTTCTTCGGCTCTGTTTTCCATCCCTTCTTTTTCCAATAGAGTTTCGAGCGGTCTTTTTCTGTAGCGTGAAAAAATCAGCCCGCATCGAGGGCATTCCACCTGGTCCGGTCCGGTTTCAAAGCCGCAGGCCTGGCACGTCACGTTCATCCTTCCCCCATCACCCTGGTTTTCTTTTCTTATCAATGGATTCCATCTCTTTTTCTGTTCTTATACCGGGAAAAAAAACGCGATTCAAGCGGTCCGGAAAAAAAATTGACTTGGGGGTCTTTATGAACTATGTTCGTCGTCAATGGGGGGGCCGAATGGCCTGAAATCGTACAACTTAAATGCAAGACAAAACAGGTAGGCTATGCCGGAAAAAATTGGAATTGTCGCCGACAGCACGTCGGATTTTCCGCGTAATATGGCGGAAGAATTAAAGATTACATTTGCACCGATTCATGTGTTCGTGGATGAGGAAAATTTTCTCGATGGGGTCACCATTTCAAAAAAAGAGGTGATCGATCAGCTTAAAAAGGGAAGCCAGGTTCGAACCACGCCTCCCACACCCCATGAATACGCGGAAATTTTTGAAAATTTATTAAAAACCCATGACCGGGTAATCTCGTTCCATGTATCGAGCCACTTCTCCGACTGTTACAAAAGCGCCCGGAACGCCCTCAATCTTCTTTTCAAGGAACAGGAGGCCAGGGTTCAGGTCATCGATACCGGTTCCGTTTCAGGGGGTCAGGCACAGATCGTGAAAAAGGCGAGAGAGTTGCTCGACCAGGGCGTGAAGGCTGCCGACCTTCCGGCCGCCATCGACCCGTTCATGAAAGCTGGCCAGCTCTGCTTCACCGTGGAAGATTTGAAATGGTTGAAGCGGGGAGGCCGCATCGGAACCATGGCCGCCCTCATGGGGACCCTTCTCAACATCAAGCCCGTTATCGGATTGGTGGATTCAGGACTCAAACCCGTGGGCCGGTACAGGGGAAAAGACCAGGCCATCCAGGGCATGATCCGTAAAGCCGTTGAAATCATTTACGAATTAGAAGGATCCTACGATATCTGGGTTTCCCATATCGACGATCCGGAGTCGGCGGAATTCATGCGGCAAAACCTGTGCGAGCAGCTTGAAAAACCCGTGGAAGCCATCCGTATGGTTGAAATCGGTTCGACCATCGCTGCCCACGGCGGTCCAGGGAGCTGCGGCTGGGCCATCATGCCCGGATCGCTCCCAGGAAAGAAGGCGTAATCTCCAAACCGAATCTGCTTTCACGTGCCATCCTTTCGATCCATCAAAAAAAGGGGGACAGCGGAACTTGTCCGTTATCCCCCTTTGTGTTTTCTAAACCAGAATGGCCTTGGTGAACGTTTTACCTGCTGTCCGGGGTCAGAAGACGATCATCGAACGTTTTGACGATGTTTTCCGGATTTTCACAGAGCATCATGAGATTCCTGAACTTTTTCAAACCGTTCAGTAGCGCATCATCCTTGTCTGTGCCCACAGGGCCTGTTGAGGTCAAAAAGGCGAGAGCACTCTTTGTGCAGAGATCCGCCACTTTTTCAAAACATGCCTGGGATTCAAGGAGTTTTCCGTTTTCACCGAAACGCGATGAAAAGTAGAGAAGGGCGTCGAACAGCATGTAGGCATCCTGCCAACGACCCTCGGGAGCCTGATCTTCCAGAAGCTGGTAAGCTGTCGTGACCATGCTTTCGATATCCGGCCTCGAACAACTGAATTTTCCCAGACGATAGATACTGGCTTTCAGCGTGTGATCAAGGAAGCCTTGTTTCAAAGGAAGCGTCGCCGGATCGCCCCAGGCCTGGACCAGGCAACGGTCCACATTCCCGGCATTTTCGGGAAACACCACCGAGAGGGAAGCAGGTTCCAGCAGGTCCAGGGCCGGCCTGACCGAGATCGACAAACGGGTATAGACAGCGGCTGATGCCGATTTGGCCCCGGCCGGCGCTTCCGTACCGCCTTCCGGTGTCACGGCCACCGTGACCAAGGTGGAACTTTCCAGAGCCCCTTCCGGGATTTCCAGAATCACGGTGGACCCGTCGCCGATGTCCACACTCACGGCCCCGCCTGTCCTGGGTGTCAGGGTGGCTTTTGCCGAAAAAGATCCGGAAGGCGCCTGATCGTCACCACCACCCGAAGACCCGCTGCACCCTGACCACACCGTCACCAATGCGACGAGGAGCATGCCCCACAGCCACGAACCGCCTGCCATCAGTTTCAAATCTTTCTTTTTCATCGTATTCCTTTCCACGGAGCCCATGGTTCTTTTCTTTGATACCGCCTGCCGAGTCCGGCTACTCTTCATAGGGAATTTCCGTGAACGTGATATTGGAGAACGTCACGGCCCGGTTCGTTCCATCGGTGGCCGAGGCGCTGATGAATCCCACGGTCATGGGTTCGCTGAACGTCAGGGCCACCGGCGTTGCATAGGTCCAGGTCAGGCCGTCGGCGCTGTATCCCGTGGTGACCTGGTTGGCCGAACGGTCGTAGTGCATGCTCACGTAATAGCCGTTGGCGGCGGTGGCCTGGTTGCTGACGGTCGTGGTGGCGCCTCCCGCCGCTGTCCTGTAGCGGGTCACCTTGTTCCACGCCGTGTTGCCCGAGTTCCGCATCAGCATGGAGGTGATGTGCTTGGCGTTGGCGGCGGTGCCCTGACGGAGTTCGATTCCCGCCTGGGTGTTGCCTACCGCCGCGGCAAACGTCACCTTGGCGATAAAATTGAAACTTTCCGTCGACTTGGTAAAAGCGTAGTACCCGTTGTCCGTGGTCCCGTCAATGGCCGTTCCATCGCCAGTGAGAACGATGGTCGTGCTGGTTTTCACGAAGGTCCCGGCCCCGTTTCCAAATCCAATGCTGCCGATGGCCGAACAGTTGAGATCCAGGGTGAAATCACCTGTGGTGTCCCCAGTATTGGAAATCCTGATGTAATGGAGTCCCCTCTCCAGATCCTGGGCGTAGATCGGCGTGCCAACCGGCAGGTTCTCATACCCTTCGATGATCTGGCCTTTGCCGTTGAAAAGGGTGAAGCGCAGCGGCGTCACACTGAAACCGGCGAGCCCTGTCACGCTGGCCGTCAGGTAAGTCCCTTCCGCCGGTGTGTCAAATCCGAAGTACTTCGCCCCGTTTGCCGTCATGGTCATGGTGGTGGTGCTCACCGGTGCCACAGAGGCCCCGTTGCTCTCCACATGGAGGTCATAGGTGCCGACCTGGCTGTTGTCGTAGCTTCTCACCACAGCGTAGTAGGTTCTGGGACCACAGTTCACACCCACGGTACAGTTGGGGGTGTAGGCGATCCTGAAATTGTCTCCGTCACCGGGGCCGCTGCCGTTGTCGTTCAAGGCCAGGGTTCCGCACATTTCGTTCTTCAGATAACCGAAGGTGTCGATGGCGTTGTCACCGTCGGTGGTGTAAGCCGTCACCGTTCCGGGGTTGGCCCCCTCAGGACCGGCCACGATCCGGAAATAATCCCTGTCACCGGTGATACCGATCCTGGCTTCATCAAACCGGATCTTTCCGTTTTCATAAACCGACCCGGTCGCGCCGCGTCGGACAGGAGTGGCTTCTTCGCACTCGTCCCCATGGTCATCGGTCCCGCCCGGGGTAAAAACGACGTGAAGCTGGTAATCCCCTGTTTCGTGGGGAGCGTAGCCCCTCACCTTGACATAGAAGTTCCGGATTCCCGGTCCCACGTAATATTCCAGCCCGAAGTTGTACCCGTCGGTCTTGTCGTAGTCCGAGTCGTCGTTGCTGACCACCAGGTTGTACATGTCACCGTATTCGAGGAACAGGTAACCGTAGGTGTCCGTGTTGCCTGTGGTGTAGACACGAACCACCCCGGGTCCTGTCACGGCGAACTGATAGTAGTCGTGATCGTTTTCACGGTCAATTCCGCCGTCAAGATAGGATGCCGTGTTACCTGAAAGAGTCAGGGCTCTGGCTGACGCGTAATCGTCCCCACCCGTGGTTCCTCCGCTGCCATCGTTGTCCGTGCTGGCCCCTGCCACCATGGCGCAGGTGACGGTGTAGCTTCCCGTGTTCATGACAAACTCGGGTTTCACATGCAGGTAGTAAGTGTCACCGGCCGTCACGTCGAATTCAAGAAGCCCGGAATTGCTGTGGTTCAAACGGTCTTCGGATGGATTGACCAGTTCGTCCACCACGGTGGACAGATTCATGACCAGCTCGATGGTCCCGGTCACGGTAAAACGCACCCTGCCGCTTGTGGCGGGCTGAAATGTGAAGTAGTCCACATCTCCGGGATCGCCGATGACCCCCAAGGCGCTGGAACCCGCGGTCAGGGTGCCCGGCAAGATCGTCGGGGTGCCCGATCCGTAATACGTATCGCTGTAATCATCGCCCTGGTCGATATGAAGCACATAATTGCCCGTGGTGCTGGTATCCTGCATGCAGGTCACGATGTAGTACGTTCCCGGGGCAAGGGTAATTGTGTATCTGAAGTTCGCCCCTTCTCCGCTGTCGTTGTCCTGCACCAGCTCGGTCCCGCTGGAATCCTTGATGTTGCCGTAGGTGTCGGAATCGCCGGTGGTGTAGATCGTATAGACCCCTTCCTTGTCCACCTGGAGGGTCCAGGCGTCCGCATCGTAACTCCATCGGAACGCCGGACTTTTGGCCGTTTCGAAATGGCCCTCGAAGGCGTTGTACGCGTAATCGTCCCTGAGATCGCTGGCATCCGCCACATCATTACCGAAATCGTCGAAATCCACGGAAAGGAGATAGCTGACGCCTGGAGCCCCACTCACCCGGAGGTAGTGAATTCCAGAATTCAGTTTTCTCACAAGAATGCCGTCCAGATTGACCGGGGGCGTGGCCACGGCAGTCCAGTAGGCCGTGTTGGTGGGATTCTGGCCCACAGCGGTCTGGATGCAGCGATAGTAAAGGCCATTGGTTTCGTATCGGACGATCTCGTTCACCGTGTAGGTCAGTCCGCTGTCCCAGACCGGAAAAGCCGCAAGGGCCCTGGGGTAATGGGGGTTGGCCGTTCTCACGTCGGCGGAGCTCTGGAGCACGTTGCCGTTGGCGTCCAGGAGATCGACCACGACGGCCCCGGAGGTTCCGGCAAGATCCGCCATGACTTTCAAGGTTCCTTTGTAAGACAGGTCAACCCTGTAAAGATCCGCGTCGCCCGCCGCGTTGATCTGGCCGGCCTCTTTCTTGAAATAGATCAGGGGCGATCCAGGAAGGACGTCGGCCCATTTTCTCAGTATGGTGGCGCTCTGCCTGTAATTGCCGTGGTCATCCGTGGCACTGGCCGTAAAATTCACGGTCACCCCGTAGTCAAAAGGCGTCCTGTGGCCGTTCAGGGCCGTCACTTTCAGATAGTATTTTCCGGGGGACACGGTAAAGGGAACGGGCGTCAGGTCCGGAGAGTTGGGTACCGTACTGACCAGGGCCTCGGTGATCCGATAATTGCCCGTGCCCGCCACCGTGAACCCGTTGTCCGGGAGACGTTCATCAAGGAAATTGTAGATGGACACCTTGGACGTTTCACTGTCAGCACAACCCGTGGTCTGGACCGTCAGGGTCCCGTAACTTGGAACGGTAAACTCGAAGGTGTCCCGGTCGCCGGGTATGGTGATGTTGGCGTTGGCCGAACCTGTTCCGCCGGTCAGGGTGATGGGCGTGGGGTCCACCTCGTCAAGGGGGTAGTAACGGATATCGATGCCGTAATCCATGCCGGACTCCCAATCAAACAGCTCGTTCCGCTTGATGGTGAGGTAGCACGTTTCGGCGTCGGTGTTGTTGAAAATGATGAGAACCGCTCCAGCCACGGTGTTTTCCGTGATGACTTCACCCTCGAAGTTTTTCAGGATCACGTCGAACTCCTCGGGAAGGGTTCCTGTTCTCGATGTGATCATCAGGGTTCCCGGACCGGCCACATCGATACGGAAGCAGTCTTCATCATCGTCGAAATCGATGGTGCCGGTGGCGGTTTTATCGGCGTAACCCGCCTGGAAATAGGTCTGGTCAAACGAACCGAGGGAGGTGTCGGCCGTGACGTGACCGTTGCCCCGGTCGTCTGTCACAAGATCGGCAATCAGATCGTAAGTCCCAGTTCCGTCTGTCTTGTTGACCACTCCGAGGTAATAGGTTTTGCCCTGTTCGGCGTAGAGGTAGCTGATTTTGAAGTTCACCCCGCCGGCGCTGTTGTCATCGGCGCCCAGAACATTGTCGCCTGTCCAGTCATCGGTCAAAACACCTTTGACATCCACGGTGGCGTTGGCTGAGCGTAGGCGTATCACACCGGAAGCCGTGGGGACGATTCGGTAGAAACGGACCTTTCCTGTCTGGAAATACTTGTCGATGCTCTGGCCCGTGGCGATGGCCTGGGATGCCCCCGGTGTCAGGGACACGTCAAACCAGAGACTCCCCTTGCTCAGGTTGTTCGTGACCAGATGGCCGAAATTGAACTGGTCCGACCCGATGTCGTTCCCCGCGTTGAGGTAGTAAGGCCTGGGTTCTCCATCGATATCCGAGCCGCTGCCGGTGATGCCGATGCCGATGGCCGAGGAGGTCATGTTCAGGTGGTAGTTGTTCGCGAAATTCAGGTTGAAGGTCTCGGTGGTGACATAGGCGTTGGGGTAGTCCGAGGGATTCCCATCACTAATCTGCATCTGGTTGGGTTCGAAGACGTTGCTGATCGAGTCGTCCTGGAACATATATGTCCCACGGATGTAGGAACTGACGATATAGGCGTTCTTCTCGGCCAGGCCGGCGTTGCCCACGATGGCCCTGTCGCTTGTGGATTCGGCGTTCAGGATGCAGTTGGTCACCATGAGGGGCAGGTTGGAACCGGCCTGGTAGATCAGGGCGTGTGCCGACTCGTTGTCCGTCATGGTGCAGTTCATCAGTTTGGCGGGCGTGGAGTCCAGATACATCACGTCGCCCCTGTCCGTCAGAATCCAGAAATTGTCTTCCACGGAGTTGCCGACAAACAGGCAGTTCGTGAACGTGGGGAAAGAGTCGCCGGTGGTGTACACCGCTCCGCCCTGCTCATAGGCTTTGTTGTTGATGAACTGGCAATTTTTGAACGAAGGCAGTGCGCCGTTGGAGATATGGACCCCTCCCCCGTAGTCGGCCGAGGAGTCACGGATAATACAGTTCTCGATCTTGGTGGACACCTTGATGTTCATGGCGCCGCCATCCCCGTTGCTGCCCCGGGGGCCGACGATGGTGATGCCACGGAACGTGGAACCCACGGAGTCGGTGGGGGTAACATATATCGTGGAGTTGGAGGTGTTGTTTCCGGTGAGGATCACGGTGGCCGGATTGCCCGAGGCGCTTTCCAGGGTCATGGCCTTGGTGCCGAAAGAAAGGTTGCCGGCAAACGTATAGGTGAACGGGGCCGCCACGGTTCCGGCCACCCGGATCACGTCACCGGACCTTCCCGCAGTGATGGCTGCCGGGATGGTGGCATATTCCGAGGGGACATTGAGAATTCTTGCTTCGGCGGACGAAACACCGGCGACGAGCAGGACAAGGAACAGAAACACACAACGCAGGCTTGGCTTGAACCTGCTGTCAAAAATCACCATACGACTTCTCCCTTGAAAAATACATCGGCAGGACAAACATCGTGCATTTCGCAACACCTGCCTCCCTGACCATGACCGGTTGTGGTTCTTCGCGCTCAGCCTTTACAGGGCGAGGGTGGGAGATTCGGGCGTCCACCTCCTGCCGCCGCCGTTCATTCACCGGCTGACGGCCGCCCTGTCTTATACTATCGTCCAATCAACAGGCGCAACACAACGTATTTTTATAAACATTGTTTACACTAAATAAACATATTTAGGAACAAGGGCCAATCGTCATTTTTATGATTTCATGGTTCCGTAATTATGATTTTTAACCTTTGGTCAAGAATACTCAGCCCAACCGGCTCTCCTGGACGGAAAACCTGGATTCCTCCTGAAACGCTTCGGGAGGAACGACGGATTCCTTGGTCATGACTTTCCGCTGAAGAGCCTTGGCGTCCTCAGGATCGATCTGGATGATGGACCGGAATATATCGATGATGTTCTTTTCATCCCGCAGCATCAGTTCACGAACGATGGCTTCACGATCTTCAAAATAAAAATAGATGTTTCCAGCGGACATCCCGGCTTCCAGGGCGATGTCCCTCATGCTTATCTTGAAAATCGACTTTTTCCTGAACAGTTTCGCCGTAGCGTCCAGAATAATTTCCTTGCGGGCTTCACGGGCTTCTTCACGCAGCTCGTCGAATGTTTTTCGTGACATGTTTTCCCCCAATATCAGCTGGCTGCCTGATTCCATGCAACACAGATCAGCCCCCCCTGGGCTTCACCGGAATCAGACGGCGCAAAAGAATTTTGCCATTATAGGTCATGTTTTAGATATGAATCAAGAACAATAAACATTGGTCACCCGGCTCCAACAGTTTTAATACATCCGGTTAACAGGCCAAGCCCCTTGGAAAACCTGAAGAAATGGGGGTCAACCCCACGGCGCCGCAAAGGACAGTTTACACACCCGTTTAACTGTGTTAGAAAGTCAATAATTTATAAAACGGTATTTTTCATCCAGACAAGGGCCATGGCAAACGAGCGTATCGACATCATTCTCGCAGACGATCAGGTGATCACCCGGACAGGACTAAAAGCCCTGTTTGACAAGGATTCCAGGATACAGGTGACGGGAGAGGCCTCTACAGGGAGGGACGCCGTCCGCATGGCCTTTGAACTGAAACCAAGGGTCGTGATCATGGAAGTCAGTTTGCCGGAACTCAACGGCATGGACGCCGCTCGGCAGATTACGGCGGCAAATCCGGAAACAAGGATCGTCGCCCTCACCATGCTCGCCCACCGGCTTTACGTTTCAGGCATGCTGAAAGCGGGAGCCCGTGGTTATCTCCTGAAAAGCTGCACCTTCGAGGAACTCCGCCACGCCGTGCTGACCGTGGCCGACGACAAAACCTACCTCAGCCCGTCCATTGCCGACACCGTGGTCAAGGACTACGTTTCAGGCGCATCCCATCCCCTGCCGGCCGGGCCGTCCCAAGAACTCACGGGCAGGGAAAGGGAGGTGCTCCAGCTGATCGCCGAAGGCCTGTCCACCCGCGACATCGGCCAGCGGCTTTTTGTCAGCGAGTCCACCGTCAATACACACCGGCGACAGATCATGGAGAAGCTGAGCATTCACAACATCGCCAGGCTCACGAAATTCGCCATCCAGGAAGGCCTGACATCACTGGATAAGTAACGTTTCCAGATAAAGCGTCATGGATTCACGCCACAACACCCTCGACATGCTCCGGCTTATGGACTTTGAAAATGAGGATTTTCAAGTGCGCCCACCTTGGTCCGCTCGGTCTGGCCGCTGATGCTAGTGTAGCGGCCCTTGGCGTTGTTCCTGGCGCCTCCGGTAACAGATGAGAACTCCCCGGAGGCCAGATTGTTGTGGCCTCCCAGAACCACCGAATACCTCCCTGAAATGTCGTTCCCCGAACCTGTCACAAGGCCGCCCACCGAACCGTAGTTGTTCCGGCTTCCCACGACGATGTTGTGGGAACCGCCCCGGACATCACCGTTACCCCTGGGTTCGTTGTAGCCCACGATCAGGTTGCCCTTCCCGTTAGGAATTCCGGTGGCTCCTTTGCCGTTCACGAGCTGAAGGTTTACGTTGCTGAACGTGATGGTCCCATTACTCCGGGTGACGCCGCTCAAAAGCGTGGTGATTTCCGAAAGCTTCCTTTCAAGCTCCTCGATTTTCTTTTCAAGACCTGAAACTATGGCGGCAACCTCGCTGTCCCTGGCGATGCGAGCGTCGACCCGGGATTCATCAACCGTTCCCGTCACAAGAACCGAGGCGTCATGGCTGTGGATGAGGTCGGCTTTACCGAGCAGGGTTTTTTCAAGCCCGGTCCTCACAAATCCTGGCCTGCAATCGGCGACCCCCATATCCTGGTAATTTCTGTAGAGTTCTTCCCGGCTCATCCGGCTGAAAAGATTCAAGTCGTTTCGCCCCACCCAGTGCAGGTAGGTGACGTTGGGAAACGACAGGGGATTATCTCCGTTGATTTCGAAAAGCAGGGCGAACACCGAAGGTTTCTTCGGCACGACCTCCACCTCGAAAGCCAGGGACATATATTTCTCGTTCATCAGATCCATGGACAGCGGTTTCAAGAAACGGATCTCCCTTTTCTTCCGGAGCATCTGCCTTTCCGCCACCTTTTTCTGGGCCTCTTCGATCACCGCTTTGTTCTCTTCCATGGTGGACATGCCCCCTGGAAGAAGGGTTAAAAGCTCCTCATACCCGGTGATTTTTTCGGCCGTGGCCGGCATCGTCAGGCAAAACACCGCCAGAGTAAACACCAGGACTGCCCTCGTCATTCTTCCGTTCATATACCCTCCCCTTGTCTTTTAACGACCTATCCGAAACACCCGCCGGATCAATAATAATCCGTGACCGCCTTTTTCCTGTATTTCGCATCCCCGGCCTGCTGCCCAAGGCCTTTCAGTGTGTCAAATGGAACCGGGGCCGTCTGAATTTTCGCCAGGGCTGGAGGAACGGCTCCGCCCGGATCGACCAGGGTCATGAACGTGACCTCGGTTCGCCGCTGGTCCACATACCTGAAATCAAAACGCGCGAAAAAATCCCTGAGCCTCACCTTGCCTTCGGGTACCGGCACATCCACCTTGTCCGTCGCGCAAAGCACGATGCTCACATGGTCATTGGCCCAGTCATGGTCGGACCGGACTTCCACCACCAGGTCCCTGTTCTTCACCGGCCAGATGGCGTCCCACTCCAGGTGGATGATGAAGTTCCCCTTCACCGGGTCGTCGTTGACCATCCGGACAATGGCGGCCTTGGTGCACCCCGGCATCCACATGGGATAACTTTCCACATCAAGAAGCACTTCGAACAAAACCTCCCAGGAATGCTCGAGAATCCCCTGGGCCCTGTAGGTCCTGAAAGAGGAACCCGGAGTCAGGCTTGAGCTCATCCGGAAACCGTCACGGATTTTCTCATTCTCCCAGGCGTAGCCTCCCTCATCAGCCAGGCCGGAAACGGCCCACAGCAAAAAGAAAACAAAGAACCCCCCGAAACGTTTGGTCATTTCTCATTCTCCCCACGGCATGAAGGACCGTTAAGGCTTGAAACCGGTTTCAAGACTCCCGTTCACGGACCCTGTATTTATACAACTGGTTGAATCTGATTACTATGTCAGGTGAGTGGAGTCAAGAGAATAGAAAGGCAACGTGTCAAACACAGCCCGTTACCTTTCTGCCAGACCGTGATAAAGCCCCAGGAGCTCCATATCGGTAAGACTTCGGCCGTTAAGACGAGCCCGTTTCCGTACGTTTTTCAGCAGATCGCCGATCCGGTCGTTTTCAGGATGAATCCCAAGAGCTTCCAAAATATGAACGAGACCTGCCGTCCCCGAGTGGCTGCCCGGAACGATCCGGCCGCCCCCATGCCCCACGTCCGAGGGCATAAAAGGCTGAAAAGCCAGGGGATTTCTCAACTGGCCATGACTGTGGATGCCCGCTTCGTGGTCGAAGACCCGGGCTCCGGTGACGGGTTTTTTCTCTGGAACAGGCCGTCCCGAGGCATGGGCCGCGTATCGGCAGGCCAGGGCCAGCCGGCCCCGGTGGATGCGGCACGGCAGACTGGAGGCAAAGGCCAGGGCTGCCGCCACTTCTTCGGTGGCCGCGTTTCCGGCCCGTTCTCCCAGGCCGTTCAAGGTGGTCGACACAGCCCGGGCCCCGTTCTCCAAAGCCGAAAGGGCGTTGGCCGTGGCCATGCCCAGGTCGTTGTGGCCGTGGAATTCGAACACCAGGGAGGGTTCGGCGTCAGCCAGAGTTTTCATCAGGGCCGCGATGGACGAAGGACTGGAAAGCCCCACCGTATCGGCGATCCGGATCCGTTCGACCCCCAGTTCCCGGGCCATGCTTATAAAAGTGAGAAGAAACCCCCTGTCCGCACGGGTGGCGTCCATGGCTCCCACGAACACATGGTCCAGCACCCGGCGGGCCAGGGGGATGAGGAGGGCAAGGTCGTCAAGAACCTGCTGTCTTGATTTTTTCATGACGGAAAGATGGAGGTCCGACACGGGAAAGGAGAGGTGAACCCGGGACGCCCCCGTTTCCGCCGTCCATTCAATGTCCGATCTTTTCGACCTTGCCCAGGGAGTGACGGCACAGGACAGACCCAACCGGACCAGAGCTCGGATGTCCTCCCGTTCGTCCTCTCCCATGGCGGGGATTCCGGCCTCCAGCTCGTCCACGCCGGCGTCGGCCAGCAAGCGGGCGATGGCGAGCTTGTCAGTCTTGGAAAACACCACGCCAGGGCACTGTTCCCCGTCACGCAGGGTGCTGTCGATGATCCAGGGGCTGAGTTCTTTCATGGCCTGTCCTGTTTCCGTCATGTTCCTGTCAAAGGGCGTTCAAAGCAGGTAACTGTCCGCTGTCCCGCCATCTTCAAGGGCGTCGAGGATGTCATCCACCACCGCTTCGCTTTCAACTCCGCCGTACCATGTATTTTCGGGGTAGATCACCACCACCGGGCCTTTTTCGCACTGCTTGAGGCAGCCTGTGGTGGACAGAAGCACGTCCAGTCCCCGGTCGAGAACTTCTTCCTCGATGTACTGAAGAAGGCCGGTGGACCCTTTTTTATGACAGTAGCCTTTGGGTTCTCCGCCGACCCTGAAACTGGCGCAGAGCAGCATGTGATGTTTCGGTTTTTCCATGGTGAACTCCTTTTTTAAAAGTGATTTAAAGTTTATATTTCATCCGCAACCCATGCCCGTGCCCGAGCACCCGATTCCGCAGGCTTTCCGCTCCCGGGTAAAGATGTGGTTCAGCCGGTCGCCCCGGAACACCGCCGTGGCCGCCTCCTCGATCATCCCTTCCACGGTTAAGGCCGTGATACCCCGGAGTTTCAGCACCTGTTCGGGCCGTTTGCCGATCCCGCTCACCAGAAGGGTCCGGCAGTCGCCGATCAGCTCGGCGATGGCGTTCCACCGGGAGTCGCCGCCGCCGGGTTCCGGCGTCATCCGCTCGTCCACCAGAACCGCGCTTCCGTCTTGTTCCTCAAAAATCAGCAGGCGGTACGCTTCGCCCAGATGCTGGTTCACCAGGGCACCTTCCAGGCTGGCCACGGCGATGCGTTTGCGTTCCTCAGTCTTCACGGGTTCGGCGGTAAATTCCGAATCGGGGCGGACCGGCATGCTTTCGCAGGCTTTCAGCTTGTCCATGAGAAAAGCGTTGTCCTTCTCGCCGATGCAGCCCACGGCGTCGGCCCTGCACCGTGCGCAGTGGGTCATCTGGGGAATGTAGAGTCCCGCTTCCGCCCGGATGCGGCGGATGTCGGCCACGCTGGGTTCGTCGATGTGGGCGAAGGCCGACCCCTCGTTTTTGTAGTAAGGAAGGCAGTTGAAGATATCCACGCCCAGTTCCGCCATACGCTTGGCCACGGCAACGATGTGGTGATCGTTGATTCCGGGAATCAGGATGCTGTTCACCTTCACGGTCACGCCGTGTTTTTTCAGGGCCTTGATGGCCTCGATCTGGCATTCCATGAGGACCTTCACACCCTCTTCAGCCCTGTGGACTTTTTTGCCGTAACGCACCCAGGCGTAAACCCTGGCCGCCACCTCCGGGTCCACGGCGTTCACCGTAATGGTCACATGGCCCACCCGCAAAGCCGCCAGTTCCTCGATGTACGGGCCGATGCCCAGGCCGTTGGTGGCCAGGCACAAGATGATTTCCGGGTATTTGGCCCGCACAAGCCGGAGCGTCTCCATGGTTTCCTCGGGGTTGGCGAAGGGGTCGCCGGGGCCCGCGATGCCCACCACGCTGATGTTCTTCTTCGCTTCGAACACATGTTCCAGATACACCAGGGCCTGATAAGGCGAAAGGATACCGCTGGTCACGCCGGGCCTGCTTTCGTTCACGCAGTCGAATTTCCGGTTGCAGAACTTACACTGGATGTTGCAGCGCGGGGCCACGGGCAGATGAACACGTCCGAATTTGTGCCGGATATCCGCATTGAAACAGGGATGGTTGGGAATATCGATGGCCATACTCTCACCTCATATTTAAAGATTTTCAGACTCTTTTCTTTTTTTGTTCAACATGGCCTCCGGCGGCCCTGCCGGGGGCCAAACTTTTTGAAAAAGTTTGACAAAACAGGTCTTCGTGTCTCAGGTTTCACGATCATCCGGTGGCCGGATCATCTGTACCCAACCCATTTGTCCCGCTTTTTAAAAGCGGGCCGCCGGAGGCAAAAACCAGTTGAAAAACATACGAACAACCGGTTCATAGATAGCTGTACCCTACGCCGCTTTCTTCCTGCCGCCGTTCAAGAATCGCGTTGGCGATGCGGTCGAACAGTTCCTGGCAGCCCCGGTATCCGATATGGTGGAGCCTTGGCCCGCCCACACGGTCGTGGATGGGAAAACCCACACGGATAAGAGGAACGCCCAGCTTCCTGGACACCGAATAGCCTTTGCTGTTACCCACGAACAGATCGGCCTTGATGTCCATGGCCGCCTGTTCGATTTCCCCGAAATCGGCGGCCTGAATGACCGTCACCTCGTCGTCGAACCCTTCGGGCTTCAGGCTTTCGATGGTTTCGGTCAGATGTCCGCTGGTGCCGCCCGAGGCGCAAAGCACAGGAACAACGCCGATTTCCGTGAGAAAGGCGAACAGCCCCGCCACCAGATCTTCTTCACCGTAGATCACGGCCCGCACATCGAAGATGTACTTGTGTCCGTCCACGTAGGAGTCCAGCAGCCGCTCCCGCTCTTTTTTGTATTTGTCAGGAACGGGTTTACCGGACAGGTCTGAAAGAACCTGGAACAGGTGGTCCGTGGCCTTCACCCCCAAAGGCATGGGAAGCGAAACATGGGGAATTCCGAACCTGTTTTTGAGAAGAGCCCCGGCTGTTTCCCCAAACCGTGTCACATGGCCGAATTCAAGACTCGCTTGTGCGGAACCCATGTCCGAGATCTCCGCGACGGATATGCCGCCGTCGGGAATTTTCCGGTAACGGGTCCAGGGGCCGCCGTCGAGGGTCTCGGAATAATCGGGGAGCATACGGTAATCCAGTCCGAAATCACTGAGAATTTCCTTGAGATAACGGAGGTCCGCAGGGGAAACCATGCCGGGGAACACGTTCACGGGGGCATCGGCGAGGTCGTGATTTTTTTTCACAGCCAGACTGTCCACCAACGCTTTCACCGCCGCCACATATCCGTCCGCATGGGTTCCCGTGTAGCTCGGGGTGGACACATGGACGATGGGGGGCAGGTCCGCTTCACCGCTTTCCTGTCTGATCCGCTTCAGGATCATAGGCACATCGTCGCCGATGGTCTCGGAAAGGCAGGTGGTGGAGATGCCCAAAAGCTCCGGCTCATACTGCCGGATCACGTTGGTCACGGACTTGCTGAGGTTGGCTCCGCCGCCGAAAATCGCCGTGTCTTCGGAAAAATTGGACGAGGCGATGTCGATGGGTTCCTTGAAATGGCTGATCAGGTAACGCCGGATATAGGTGGAGCAGCCTTGGGACCCGTGCATCAGGGATATGGCCCCTTTCACACCCTTGAACGCCAGGGACGCGCCCAGCGGTGTGCAGAGTTTGCAGGCGTTGGTGGTGGCTTCTTTGGCGTCCGCCGTCTGTTTCATCATCGTTGTGTTTTTCATCATCTCACCTCTCAATTCCTGTTCACCATCGGACCTTATCCGGGAACGCCGAGTTGCACTCGGCAACGGTGCCGGGTGCAACCCGGCGTTCCCATCCTGCCCGTTTACGAGACGGGTCTCCGCTTATCCGCCCGTTCGATGGTCATCATTTTTTTGTGGGTCTTGGGGACCCTGGGCCGGAAGGCGTCGCCTTCCGTGTAAAAAAGGATCGGGTCATTTGTCGGCTTTCGTGCCTCAAGCCGACCTACGATGGGTTTAATTTCATTCACCATGTCCACCTGAAACCCATATCCCCGTTTTCAACACCGCCCTCCGCTGATCCACCCATTGGACGTTGGACGTTGAGCGTTGGACGTTCAACGTTCATCTCTTCAACAGCCCCCACACCGGGCTCTTCACCGTGCCGTACACCTCCCGCGCAAAGTGAACCATGCCTTCGAACCCGGCCAGGGGAATTTTCCGCTCGTGGTTGTGGTCACAGAACCCCACGCCCATCTTGAAAGCCACAGGCCGTTCCTTGACTCCGCCGATAAAAAGGTCGGCTTTTTTGTCCACGATGTATTTGGAAAGCTCCAGGGGATTGGCGTCATCGACAATCACCGTCCCGTCGTCACACATGTCTTTCAAAATGTCGTAGTCTTCCTTGCTGCCGGTCTGGGACCCGGCTAAGATCGTGGTCATGCCTAACGATTTCAGGGCCTTGATCAGGGAAAACGCTTTGAAGGCCCCGCCCACGTAGATGGCCGCCCGTTTTCCGGCGAGATAGGCCCGGTATTTCTTGATTTCCGGGTGAATGACCGACACTTCATCGTGGACCAGGGCCTTGGTCTTTTCCATGATGTCAGGACGGTCGCTGAAATGGGCCGCCACATCGTAAAGGGCCCGGGCGGTGTCTTCGATGCCGAAGTAAGAGACGCGAATGTAAGGGATGCCATATTTTTCCTCCATCATTTTAGCGAGATAGGTCATGGAACCGGAGCACTGCACCACGTTGAGGCTGGCTCCGTGGGCTTTTCGGATCTTGTCCACCCGGCTGTCGCCGGTCATGACGGACACCACCTCCACGCCCATTTTTTTGTAGTAATTCTCGATAATCCAGGATTCTCCGCCGATGTTGAACTCACCCAATATATTGATGCTGGTCTTTCCGATATCCGCGATGTCCCCGGTGCCGATGAGGGTTCCAAGTGCGTCGCAGGCCGCTTTGTACCCGTCTTTTTTCGTGCCTTTGAACCCTTCGGAATGGACCGGAATCACGGGGATTCCTTTTTCAGCCGCCACTTTCTTGCACACCGCCGCCACGTCGTCGCCGATGATGCCCACGATGCAGGTGGCGTAAACAAAAGCCGCTTTCGGTTCATACCTGTCGATGAGTTCCGTAAGGGACCGGTAAAGCCGCGTTTCCCCGCCGAAGATCACCTCCCTTTCCCGAAGGTCCGTGGAAAAGCTTTTCCTGTGGAGCTCGGGACCCGAGGACAGGGAACCCCGGATGTCCCAGGTGTACGCCGCGCAGCCGATGGGGCCGTGAACCAGATGAAGGGCGTCGGCCACCGGATAGAGCACCACCCGCGATCCGCAGAACACACAGGCCCTCTGGCTCACCGACCCTGCCGCGCTTTTCGTGTCGCAGGTCATGTCGAAAGGTTGTTCGCCTTTCATGAAGATTTGCTTTTCCCGTTCTTTGAGGGGTGAAAATGTGCTCATGGTGCGCCTCTTTATGTTTAATGTTTGTAGATCACCGCTTGTTTTTGAACATCGAATATGGATCGGGTCATTTGTCGGCTTTCGTGCCTCAAGCCGACCTACGATGGGTTTTCGGTTTCGCCCGTTTTCAACTTCACCCGCCGCTGAGCCACCCATTCGATGTTGGACGTTGGGCGTTGGATGTTCGATGTTCGTCTTTTTTTCAAGCCTCCGGCATCCAAGCCGGAGGCTCCAACGCTTCATCACAGCACCAGTTCGAAGCTTTCCTCTTTAGCATCCCGGTCGATCCGGTCCAGAAGGAGATCCAGAATCTTTTCCAGAAGCCGGATTCCGCCTTTGTATCCCACGGTGGGGAAGTAGGAGTGGCCCACCCGGTCGATGATGGGAAACCCGTGACGAAGGAAGGGAATGTCCTCGTCCCTGGCGATGTACTTCCCGTAGGTGTTGCCGATCAAAAGATCCACGGGTTCGTTCTTGATCCACTGGTGGAGGAGGAACATGTCCCCAGTTTCCTTCACGTTCACCGTGTAGGGAAGATCCGCCGTGAGATCCTTGATCGTCTTTTCAAATTTTTTCCCCGGCGTTCCGGTGACGATGTGAACCGGTTTCATGTCCAGATCGAGAAGGAACCGGGTCAGGGACACCAGCTGGTCCGGATCGCCGAACAGGGCCACTTTCTTTCCGTAAAAGTACTGGTGCATGTCGCTGATCAGGTCCACCATCTGGCCGCGTTCCCAGGTGATGGAGTCGGGCACCGGCACACCGGCCACTTTCCTCAAGGTGTCGATGAAGGCGTCTGTCGCCGAAAGCCCGATGGGAAGGTCCAGGATCTCGCAGGGCACCTTGCATTTCGTATCCAGAGTCTTGGCCGCCAAGGCTGACGCCGTATCGCCCAGGGCCAGGGTTCCCGTGCTGTCGCCGGTGGCTTTCAGCTGTGCGATGGTCACACCGCCTTCGGGGTACATGCTGAAGTGGCCGGTCAACGGGCCGTTCAGCACGCCGGAGGTGTCGGGAAACATGATGAACTCGATACCCATGGCCGTGACCAGGCGTTTGATCTCCTCCATGTCCGACGGTTCCACAAAACCGGGAATGATGTTGAAGACGTTCTTTTTCTCGCCGGTCTTTTCCGAGAAATAATCCACCATGCCCTTGCACATGTTGGCGAATCCCGTCACATGGGACCCCACGTAACTGGGCGTGTTGCAGTGGATCACGTATTTCCCCTCAGGAACCTTGCCGTCGTCTTTGGCCTTCCGCCCTATCTGGGTGATGTCGTCCCCGATGGTCTCGGACAGGCAGGTGGTGTGAACGGCGATAATGTCCGGTTCGTAGATGGTGAAGATGTTGTCGATGGCCTGGATCAGGTTGGCCTGACCGCCAAACACCGACGACCCTTCCGTGAACGAACTGGTGGTGGCCATGGCCGGTTCCTTGTAATGCCGGGTGAGAGCGCTGCGGTGATAAGAGCAGCACCCTTGGGATCCGTGGCTGTGGGGCATGCAGGCATGAATGCCCAGAGCCGCGTACATGGCCCCCACCGGCTGGCAGGTCTTGGCCGGGTTGATCACCAGCGCCGACCGTTCCTTGATTTCTTTGGGTGTATGTCTGAGTAGCATGGTTCACTCCTTATGGTATCTGTTATGCACTTGCCCCGGATTTCCGCCGCGCACCATCGTAGGTCGGGTTGAGGCACGAAACCCGACACATGACCCGATCCATTAAAGAATCGGAAGCCCGCACGACGATCCGTCCGATGTCGTATGGGACATCATCCATCACTCCCACACGTAATGGGCCGTAAGCTCCGGATTCTTCTGCCAGGGCGCCTTCAGGTAGGTTTTCACCTTGCTGTTCACCATCCGGTCGATTTCCTTGTAGAAGTTGACAGCCCCTCTGAAACCGGCGTAAGGTCCGCCCGAGTCGTAGCTGTGAAGCTGCTTCATGGGCACGCCGCTTTTCTGGACCACGAATTTCTCCTTGATCCCCGCGCAGACGATGTCCGGTTCGTAGAACTCGATGAGCCGTTCGGTCTCGTAATGACTGATGTCGTCGATGACCAGACTGTTCTCCTCCATCTCGGGCATCATGCCCTTGTAGTCCTTGAAGGTGTACCCCTGGTCTGCCAAAGCCTTCATCTGTTCGTCGGTCTTCCGGGGTTTGTACCGTTTCGGGTCCTGTTCCACCTCAAGCTCCTCGATGTTCCGGCTGTCCGCGTCGATCTTGATGGTGGGCAGCACTTTCCGGCCTTCGTAGTCGTCCCGGTGGGCGAATTCGTACCCGGCGGACAGGGTTTTCATGCCCATTTCACTGAACAGTTCCTGGTAGTGATGGGCCCGTGATCCGCCCACGAACATCATGGCCGTTTTTCCTTCGCACCTTTTCCGCACGTCCATCATCACTTTTTCCACCTCAGGCATTTCCCGGGCGATGACAGCCTCCACCTTGTCCTTGAGTTTCTGTTCGCCGAAATAGTCGGCGATTTTCCTCAGGCTTTTCGCCGTGGATTTGGCCCCGATGAAGTTGATCTTGATCCAGGGAATCCCGAATTTCGTTTCCATCATTTCCGCCACGTAGTTGATGGACCGGTGGCACATGACGGTGTTCAAATCCGCCGTGTGGCAGTTGGCGAACTGGCCGTAGGTGGAGTTGCCGCTGAAGGTGGACACCACCTGGATGCCGCATTCGTCAAGAATACGGTCGATCTCGAACCCGTCGCCGCCGATGTTGTACTCGCCCAGAAGGTTGATCTTGTATTCCCCTTCTTTCACCGTGTCGTCCTCGCCCACCACATGCTTGAAAATCCCGTTGTTGGCGATGTGGTGGCCCGCGCTCTGGCTCACGCCCTTGTAGCCCTCGCAGGAAAAGGCGAACACGTTGACGCCCAGTTTTTCCTTCATTTCCCTGGCCACCTGATGGATATCATCACCGATGAGCCCCACGGGGCAGGTGGCGAAAATGCTGATGGCCTTGGGATGGAACAGGTCGTAGGCCTCCTGGACCGCCTGCCGGAGTTTTCCCTCGCCGCCGAACACGATGTCCGAGTCCTGCATGTCCGTTGAAAAACAGTAGGTCATGAAGTTTTCGTCGTTGTCATCAACCGGCCTCGTCTGGTTACGCCGGGTGAGCCAGGCGTAGAAGCTGCACCCGATGGGGCCGTGGACGATGTTCACCAGGTCCCTGGTGGGGCCCAGAATAACGCCCTTGCACCCGGCGTAGGTGCAGCCGCGCTGGGTGAGGATGCCGGGGACGGTTCGTGTGTTCGCGCCGATTTCAGGGACGGCGTCGCCTTCGTCTATTTTATTGATGATGATCTGTTTCGCACGCTTCCGAGCCACCTTGGTGGGATATTTCTTCAGAATATCCTGTTTCAGCTCTTCGATGCTCTCTCTGCTGTATGTGATGTTTTCCGCCGTTGATTCCATGGTTTTATCCTTTTCGCTCATCATGGGTTTTCATATTCAGCCCTTACGTTTTGCGCTGAAGGGACTGTAGATTTTGGCCTGAGACAAGGCCGCAGGAATTTTTAAACCGGAGGCGTAGCGGAGCTACGTTGAGGATTGAAAAATTCCGAGAACGCCGTATCAGGTCAAAATATGCAGTTCCCTTACCTGGTTAAGCGCCGTCGAGAGTAACCTGTCCCGACTCCCCGGTCCTGATCCGGATGGAATCGGAGACCGGCAGGACAAAGATCTTCCCGTCTCCGGATTTCCCGGTCTTGTTGACCTTGATCAGGGTTTCCACGGCTTTCTTCACCATCTTGTCGGGCACGATGATGCTGACCATGCGTTTCGGAATCAGTTTTCCGCCAAGTCCCAACTGGGTGGCCGCTTCCTCGTAGCCTTTTTCCGCGCCCTCGAGCAGGGCCAGGTTCACCAGCCCCTTGCCCCGGCCCAGACAAGCCACGCCGTGCATGGAAACAATTCCCGCTTCGGCCAGGGCGTCCTTGGTTTTGCCCATCATGTTCATCCGTATGACCGCCATGACTTCTTTCATAGTTTCACCTCTTCCACGGCGCCTCCGGCCATTTCCTTGATGCCCGAGCTGATGGTGTACACTTCGGACACCGGGTTGATGAAGATCTTGCCGTCGCCGAAAGCCCCTTTGTCGCCGGTCCTTGCGGCCTTCATCACCGTTTCCACCACGTAGTCCCTGTCCGAATCTTTCACCACCATGAGAAGCATCTCCTTGGGGATCTCGTCGTAGGTGATCTGGCCGATTTTGATGCCCCGCTGCTTGCCGCGGCCCACCACGGGAAAACGGGTGACCGCCGGGAAACCCGCATCCATGAGCGCGGAAAGAACGTTGTCCACTTTTTCTGGTCTGACGATAGATCGAATCATGATCATGTTTTTTTCCTCCGGTTTGTATTTACCATTATTAATTGATTCAAATGTTGCCTGACCGTTCCCGCTCTGCCGTCATCGTAGGTCTCCATCCTTCCCTCGACAGCCCTCGACTGACAAGAAAGGCCTTTTGAGCGGTTACCCCGTCGTTTTCCCAATCATCCCGCCAGCCCGTAATCGATGAGCAGCTTTTCCAGGTTCTCGATGGGCAGGGGTTTGGGAATCACCAGCATCTCGTTCTCCTGGATCTTCTTCGCCAGGGTCCTGTATTCGTCAGCCTGGGGGTTCGCGGGTTCGTAATCGATCACCGTTTTCCGGTTGATCTCGGCCCTCTGAACCACGTTGTCCCTGGGGACGAAATGGATCATCTGGGTGCCGAGCTGGGCGGCGAGTTCGGAAATCATCTCCAGTTCGTTGTCCACCTTGCGGCTGTTGCAGATCAGTCCACCGAGACGCACGCCGCCCGCTTCGGCGAATTTCACAATGCCCTTGCAGATGTTGTTGGCCGCGTACATGGCCATCATCTCGCCGGATACGACGATGTAGATCTCCTGGGCCTTGCCCTCACGGATCGGCATGGCGAAGCCGCCGCACACCACGTCACCCAGAACATCGTAGAACACGTAGTCCAGTTTTTCGTCTTCGGCATAAGCCCCCAGCTGCTCAAGAAGGTTGATGCTGGTGATGATTCCCCGGCCCGCGCAGCCCACGCCGGGTTCCGGCCCGCCCGATTCCGTACACAGGGTTCCGCCGAAACCCACTTTACGGACGTCCGAGAGTTCCACGTCCTCCCCTTCCTCCCGCAAGGTATCGAGCACCGTGTTCTGCACAAGACCTCCCAGGAGAAGACGGGTGGAGTCGGCCTTGGGGTCGCATCCCACCACCATGACCTTGTTGCCCATCTCCGCCAGGCCTGCCACCGTGTTCTGGGTTGTGGTTGATTTGCCGATACCGCCTTTGCCGTAAATCGCTATTTTTCTCATGACCGTTTCCTTTCATCGTTGAGGTTGAATGAGCTATGCCCTTGCCCTCCTGAACTGCAACCCATATGCCATTTCCCTGAGAGTGAACATCGTTTCGAGCCATACCATTGATATTAATACGAAATATAATCAGAAACGTTCAATGATTTACTTGCACCCTTCACATTAACACTACATTTATGGATTCATAACATTTATTATATACATTCTTGTCCTTTTATTTTCATTTATTTCATATTTGTATTCAACAAGCCAAAACACCTCCCCAAGCCAAAGAAACTCTTTATTGAAAGCCCTGTTTCTGCCATGATGGTCCTCTGAATTGGAAAAGGAACCCAGACCATGAACAGTCCCCACATCACACCTCACAGATCCCTGGTCCACCGGTCGGACCGGGAAAAACTCCACGGCCATCAGGGCGTTGTCCTCTGGTTTACCGGCCTCTCGGCTTCAGGAAAATCCACCCTGTCCCACCGGGTGGAAAAACGGCTGTACGACCTGAACTGCTCCACCTATGTGTTCGACGGGGACAATGTACGCCACGGGCTTTGCGGGGATCTTGGATTTTCTGACAAAGACAGGGCGGAAAACATCCGGCGTATCGGCGAGATGGTGAGCCTGTTCGTGGACGCCGGCATCATCGCCCTCACCGCTTTCATCTCGCCTTTCCGGGCGGACAGGGACCGTGTGCGGGCCATGGTGGGCCAGGACCGGTTCGTGGAGATTTTCGTGGACTGCCCCTTATCGGTCTGCATCGAAAGGGACCCCAAGGGGATTTACGCCAGGGCGCTGAAAGGAGAGATCAAGGATTTCACGGGGATTTCTTCACCCTACGAACCACCCGAACACCCCGACATCGTGATCCGGTCTGACCAGGAATCCTTCGACCATGCCACAGACCGGGTTCTGGGCTTTTTGAAGCAAAATAGAATGATTACGGACGTGGGTTCTTATTAATGCGGCAATAATATACCTTTATAAACGTGTTTGTACAAACATGGGAGATGGCAACTCAGGGTTTTAGCTTTTTTGTGGTTTAGGTGTTTAGGTTTTTCAAAGATTCTTCTCAGAACACCCGCTCGAAAGCCGTGGCCTTGATGGCGGCCACCACCTGTTTCCCATGTTCGATGTCCAGTTCCCCGGCGGCCTCGGGAACGATCTGGCACACGAGTTTCTCTCCGGAACAGTCCAGCTCCACCCCCAGGCGGTTGCCCACGACAAAGGTCCCTGTGACGGTGCAGGTCAGGAGGTTCCGGGCGCTGGACGCTTCGGGGTGACGCTTGAAAAGCATGATGTCCTTGGCGGAAAGTTCGAACATATTGCCGCCTGTCCGGCCCGGTTCGGTGAGCACCAGGGTGTTCTTACCCCAGGCGTATTGCCAGAGCCCGTTTCTTGGCTTTGGATCGTTCACGGAAATCAGGTTGGCGTAGGAACGGTCTCCGGTGGCCATGTTCCTACGGGCCAGATCCTCGATGGACAGGCATTCATCCACCCGGCCTTTTGAAAACACAAGCACCTCCTCGGTCATCAGGCGCATCTCTTTCATGGAATGACTGATAAACATCATGGGAATGCAGAATTCGTCGAGGACCTTTTTCAAGTAAGGGATGATCTGGTATTTCAGGTCCCGGTCGAGGCCGGTCAGGGGCTCGTCCATAAGAATCAGCCTGGGGCTTGCCAGCACGGTCCGGCCCAGGGCCACCCGCTGTCGTTCGCCTCCGGAAAGCCCGGACACGTTGCGGTCGAGGAGGTCTCCAAGCCCCAGAACCTCGATAAGGGCCCCGGGAACGATCTTTCTGTCAGCCGCAGGAATCCGCCTGTACCCGTAAAACAAATTCCGTTTCACACTCATGTGGGGAAACAGGTGGGTGTGCTGGAACACCACCCCGATCCGCCTTTTTTCCGGAGGCACGTGGATCTTTTTTTCACTGTCGAACAGGGTCCGGCCGTCCAGGACGATACGCCCCGAATCAGGCCTTTCCAGTCCGGCCAGGGCCAGCATCAGGGTGGATTTCCCGCTGCCCGAAGGCCCGAAAACCCCGATGCGGTTCCCCGTCACCCGGACATCGGCCGTAAGATTGAACGCCCCCCGGGTCATGGAGATAGCTACGGACAGATTCATGGGTTCCTCCCCTTCTTCAGGGAGCGGGCCGACGCCTCACTCACCATGAGCACGCCAAAGGAAAGAACCACGGAAACAAGACACAGGACCATGGCGTTTCTGTCTCCCCCCGGCGTGTTGGTGTAGTCGTAGATGGAAAGGGGTATGGTCTGGGTCACCCCGGGGATGTTTCCGGCCAGGACGATGGTGGCCCCGAATTCCCCCAGACTCCGGGCGAACATCAGGCTCATACCCGCCACAAGAGCCCGGCCCGAAAGGGGGAGCACCACGGTGAAAAGGCTGTCGAACCAACCTGCCCCCAGGGTTCGCGCAGCCCGGATGTAATCCCGGTCGATGGTTTCCATGCCGATCCGTATCGACCGGACCAGAAGGGGAAACCCCACCACCACCGACGCCACCACCGCGCCTTTCAAAGTGAACACCACCTGGATGCCCAGGCGTTCCAGCAGCGGCCCCAGAATACCCTGACGTCCCAGGATGATGAGAAGAAGGTAGCCCACCACCACCGGCGGAAGCACCAGGGGCAGGTTGATCACACCTTCCAGAACGGATTTCCCCGGAAATCGCAGGTAAACGAACACATAGGCCACGGCAAACCCCAGGGGAGCCGAGATCAGGGTCGCGGTCACCGCCACCCTCACGGAAAGCAAGACCGCCTGAATGTCTTGGGGAGATAGAAACGTCATGGAGTATGTCCTCTCATCCTTGTTACACCTTTATTTCCCTGAAGCCGGGGCTGAGATCACCACATACCCGTAAGACTCGAGAACCCGCCTGGCGTCTTTGCCGCCCATGAAATCATAGAATGCTTTGGCCCCTTTTTTGGCCCCGCCTTCCACGGTCAGCCCCATGTTCGACACAATGGGTTTGTGCAGTTTTTCAGGGACGGTGAACACGATCTTCGCCTTTTCGGCCAGCAGGGCGTCTGTCTTGTAGACAAAGGCAATATCGGCCTCGCCACGGTCCGCGTAAAGAAGGGCCTGACGGACGTCTTTGGTCAGGACCAGCTTATTGGCCGAAACCAGGATTTCATAGATTCCCGAAGCCTTGAGAGCCTGTTCGGTGTACTCTCCCACGGGAACGCCTGCCGGGCTTCCCATGGCGATTTTTCCAAACCCTTTGATATCGGATAGGGACGTCAGGGGGCGGGCCTTGAGACCGACCACCACCAGGGCATTCCCCGTGATATCCCTGACCGTCCCGCTGACGACTTTCCCGCTGTCCACCAGATGGTCCATCCACTTGGCATTGGCTGAAAAGAAAAGATCAGCCGGCGCTCCGTTGTCGATCTGCTTGGCAAGGGCTCCGGAGGACCCGAAGTTGAACTGGAGCTCCACCTCCGGGTTGAATTCCATAAAATGCGCGCCAATGGCCTTCAGCGCGTCGGTGAGGTTGGCCGCCGCCGAAACACGGACGATCTGCTTTTCCGCCATGGCGGTGGAACCGGCAAGAAGAACGGTTAAAACCAGAACCGTGATCCATGACCATTTCCAGACGTTTCTCTTCATCTCACACTCCTTTTGATGATGTTGGGTTTCTTTGTATGTCATCGTTCATTGCAGATTCCGGGCCATGGGAAAGTCCAGGAAAAACAGACGTTCGCATGGCTGCACCTGACATTATTGAATGGTTTGACCCGGTGAATGACACTTATGTTTCTTCCATATGACCCCCTGGACCCGGCGGATCTTAGGGTTGATAGACCGGTCAAAGTCGGTTATGATTTGCCGCTTATACCGTTCAGCATGACTGGTATTCCCTTAGGAAATATCGCTTTAAGCGTCAATATAATTTTTTAAACGTCAAACACCTGGAGACCGGACGCCATGGAAGACGCCCTGCCCAAAATCACCTGCCACGTCAAAGCCTACCGTCAGGCCAAGGGGTGGTCCCAGGCCCAGCTTGCCGACGCCGTGGGTGTGAAACGCCAGGCCATCTACGATGTCGAGTCCGGGCGATACCTGCCCAACACCGGGGTGGCCATCCGGATGGCCAAGATCCTCGGCTGCACGGTGGAAACCCTTTTCAGTGAAGAAAACACCGGGAACCTGGTGGACATCGACGTGGCAGGGGACGAAAAAGACAGGCCGCCACGTTTGTACGCGGCACGCGTGCGGGAAAACATCGTGGGCGTCCCCCTGACCGAACAGCTTCTCTCCAACCGGGGCCTGCCGGCGGCCGACGCCCTTCTCGCCCCGGATGGATCCCAGGCCAGACTGTACTGTTCCAGCGATGCCTTAGACAGGACCATCTTCCTTTTCGGTTGCGATCCGGCCTTTTCCATTCTGGGGGACCATGTGGGCCGGGCTTTCGCCGGGGCCAGGGTTCACACCTGTTTCGCGTCGAGTTACGCGTCCATGGAGGCTCTGGCAAAGGGGGCGGCCCATGTGGGCGGCGTCCATCTCCACAACACCGACGACGGTGAATCCAATGTGGCCCTGGCCCGGGATACGCTGAAAGGCATGGGGGGCAAGGTGGTGGGGTTCACCACCATGGAAGAGGGTTTGATGGTTGCGGCCGGGAATCCTCACCACATCCGGGGGATCGACGACCTGTACCTGAAAAATCTGCGGTTCGTGAACCGGGAATGCGGCGCGGCCCTGCGTGTTCTTTTGGATGACCACCTGAAAGCGGCCAGACTGCCCAACACCACGATCTACGGCTATCACAACGAAGTGAAAAACCACAACGAAGGGGCGAGGCTGGTGGCGTCAGGGGTCATGGACGCGGCCTTGGGACTGCACGTGGTGGCGGATCTCTTCGGTCTTTCCTTCGTTCCCCTGGCCGCTGTCCGCTGCGACCTGGTGATCCCGGACGACATGCTGGATCACCAGACCGTCCGAATCATGCTGGACGTCCTCCAGACCCGGGCTTTGCGGGACGATATCGCCAGCGTTCCCGGCTACGAGACGTCGTTCAGCGGCAACCTCATCGACACGGTGTAAGCCACCCGTCAAACAACCCGACAACCCCGTCATGGGAAAGGCATGGACATGATCATCAAAACAGACTGTTCCGGTGTGGACTGGCTTATGGTAGCGGAAACATTGAAACAGGTGGGCATGGCGTCCCATGAACCGGATGTCCACAGACGGGCGTTTGCGGCGAGCCACACCACGGTTTTCGTTTACGAGGAATCGTGTCTCGCGGGTTTCGGAAGGGCCATCTCCGACGGACAATACCAGGCCGCCATCTACGATGTGGCGGTTGTTCCCCGGTTCCAGGGCCAGGGGATAGGAAAAACCATCGTCCAAACGATCCTGGACCGGCTGAAACACTGCAACATCATCCTGTACGCGAGCCCGGGGAAAGAAGGGTTCTACAAAAACCTGGGATTCGGCGCCATGAAAACAGGCATGGCCCTGTTCACCTCAGCCCAGGCCATGGAAAAATTCACGGAATAGATCCGGTTACGTGAATCCGTTCCGACGTTAATTTTCGTAACACCACTTTTACTGGCCGGGGCCTGAAACACATGCTCAATCCGTAATCTGTTCAACAAGAAGCCCCATGGCCGAGGCTATTTTTTCCAGGGTCTTTCTTTGGGCTTTAGAGCTGTTTTTTTCAATCTGGGCAATGGCCGGCTGGCTTATGCCCGTCCTTTTTGCCAATTCTTTCTGGGTTATTTTCAGATGTTTCCTCCAGGCGGCTATCAAAGACAGATTTTGTTTTAACTGGTACCCCACCACCTCATGGGGAATGTAAACCGGCTGATCATCACCACCCGTCAAATCAAGCCAGATGTCATAGGGTACGACGGCAAAGGCCGGTTTTCCGTTTTGTCTGATGATCTGGATTTCAGTATGTTCGTTCATCTCTTTTTTTCACCTCTTCAATACTGACGATCTTAATGTCCATGTCATGATCAAAAAGAACCCTGTATGAGCCGACCCTCATTCTGAATCCATACAGATGATTGGTCAGACGCTTGACGTTTGGACAATCGGGAAACCGTTTAAGCTCATCAACTTTGTCATAAACATGAACTGCGTCTTTTTTCGGCAGTTTTAACAGCTGTTTCTGGGCTTTTTTTGACCAGATTATCGTATTCATGGCTTAGTATAATTTATAATTATAAGTTTTTCAATTTATAATATAAGTCACAATTTAATTTCGGCCTTAAAATTCATGGGAGAGCACTCCTCTCTTTACCATTCCTTCAGATGGATCGGGCTGTATTTTGGCAGGGATGCACAGTCCGTCAGATCTTTCCGATAATCCGAAGGATGCCGTCGAGAATGGTCACCGGGTGGGGGG